>ERZ724512.73-NODE-73-length-37567-cov-16.823417_pt1 | contig 37567 bp, 39 predicted proteins | sample MGYA00376045_ERZ724512 | MGnify/ENA primary metagenome ERZ724512 (study PRJEB28724, sample SAMN07190883) | activated sludge metagenome | isolation source: activated sludge of sewage treatment plant in Hong Hong | place: Hong Kong | collected 2016-03-17 ... | reverse complement strand
CATAGGGCCGGTCTGATCGCTGCTCGGCGACCTGCGCCAGGATCAGGGAGTCGCCCCGGAAATCCGCATGCTGAATCACTTCATCGCGCTGATAGTTATGGCCGAGGACCATCACCCGGTCGCCAAGCGTCCGTTTAGCCGCGCGGGTCCGTTCGGAGAGTTCTTCGGCGGACAAAGACTGATAGTCGGTAATGGGACGGGGAAGCGTGGTGACCGTTTTCACCTGCAGCCTTTCGGTTGGTTGAAAAAACTATACCACGAGGGAGCTTGCACTGTCTGATTCTACGACACCCCTTCGCGGCTACGCAACGACATGAGTCGGAGCAGAGGGCCTATGAGAAGTAGGGGATGGGTCGAAGGGGCCGGCCGGTCACACGCCTGGCAGGCGATTGCTCCGACACGGATCTCCTGGTGATTTTCCAAAACAACAGGCGTATTCTCCGCGCACAGCCGACCTCTTGAGACACAGGAGAAATCTCGGGGAGCAATTGCATGCTATACGAACGCTTACCAATCCCATTAGTCCATCTCCGCTTGAACAAGGAAAATGACAGGCATGGACCACTCCCGTCAGAGCCCGATTGCATACTCTGGATGCTTGAGAATCTCGACAAAGAGATCCTTAACCTCGCCAAGGACATCGCCGAGCGAGGTCTAAGCCCTATCGATGGTGTCCTGGTGTTACCGAATCCTGAGTCATCTAGCGAGTATGTCGTCTGGGAGGGGAACCGGCGGATCACCGCACTCAAATTAATTGACGACCCCAATCGCTGCCCGAACCCTATCTTGCGTCGAAAGTTTGCAGACATTGCAGGCAAGGCGAAAATTCAGGTCCCACACCTCATTGAATGCACAATAGCTCCTTCTATAGAGGAGGCTGATCGTTTAATCGAATTAAGACATCAAGGTCCACGGGAGGGTGTCGGCACTTTGCCGTGGGACGGGCAACAAAAGAGCCGCCATCTTCAACGGCTAGGGAAAAAAGGGCGTTACGCTTTTTCTCACCAGATAATCGATGCGTTTGCTGACAAGCTAGAGCAGGAACTCAAAGAAAAAGTCACCGGTACTGGCTTCGCTATTTCAACGCTCGACCGGTTACTCAAAAACCCAGAGGTTAGAGATTTTCTCGGAATTACTAATGAAGACGGTATGCCGAGGCGATTTCTTCACGAGAAAGAAACTCTCAAAGGACTAACAAGAATATTAGGAGATATAGCAAACGGGATGCCCGTCAAGAAGGTATACACGACAACCCAGCAACGAAAATACATTCGTGGATTTCACCCAGATGACACCCCTGACCAGAAGCAGAATCTTAAGGATTCAAGAGCCATGACACCGCCTCTGGAGGCTCAACCCAAGACATCAACCGGCCGAAGCAAAGCTGTTTCCTACAAACGCTCGCACTTGATTCCAACGGATGTACATTACGTGATTAGGGATAAGCGGCTAAATACCATTTATCGAGAGCTTCGCAGTATTGACCTAAGCGGTCACCGAAACGCGGTTGCAGTCTTATTTCGCGTCTTTGTAGAACTAAGCATTGAACTCTACCTTGAGAAGCATGTAATTCCGTATAACGATAACGATAAGTTGGCAAAGAAGGCAGCAGCCGCAATAACCCACATGAAAGAGAAAGCCTGGGCAGATGCCAGGGCAGTGAAAGGGATTCAGGCAGGAATATCAAGTCCACACAATCCACTGTCTTTCAACACATTCAATGCCTACGTTCATAATCGCCATTTTCATCCGGAACCTCAGGAATTGGCGACAGCCTGGGACAATGCCCAACCCTGCTTAGATATTCTTTTTAATCATTTGACTTGAACAAATAGATCGCTCACCAGATTGGCGGAAATGGCTCTATGCGCTACTACTCACCACTACGATATCCTGGAGGAAAAGGGAAACTTGCACCATTCATCAGGCAGGTGTTTATCGACAATGATTTGTGTGAGGGTATCTATATCGAGCCATACGCTGGTGGCGCCGCAATTGCACTGGAACTGGTGATGACTGGCTATGCAAAGGAAGCATGGATAAATGATATAGACCCAGCTATTCATGCCTTCTGGGACTCTGCCTTAAATCACTCTTCCGCCCTCATCAATAGGGTCAAAACGGCGCGGCTCACAATCTCGGAATGGCATCGCCAGCGAAAAGTATATATGAACCCAAGACCACAGGATAAACTTGCTCTAGGCTTTGCTACTTTGTTCCTCAACCGAGTCAATCGCTCGGGCATACTTAACGCCGGCATTATCGGTGGCCTATCTCAAACCGGCAAGTGGCTAATCGATGCACGATTCAACCCTGAGGATCTAATCGATCGGCTAGTTCGGATTGCCCAACACCGACACCGAATTCGTATATTTAATATTGATGCGGAACAATTCCTCACGAAGATCCCAATCCCCAAACGCTCAATCGTCTACCTAGATCCGCCATATTTCAGGAAAGCTCAACGTCTTTATCGAAACCATTACGCTGAAGGCGATCATGCACAAATCGCCAAGCTTGTTCAAACGAAGATCAAAACTCATTGGATTGTCTCTTACGATGACGCTCCTGAGATCATGGAGCTCTATCCTAATCGCCGGCATATTAGATACGTGCTTAACTATAGCGCCCAAACTAAGCGAAATGGGGGTGAACTAATGTTCTTCAGTGATGAGTTACGGTACCCTAGGACAAACAACCCCGCGCTGTACCAAAGACTCGCATGAGGAAATACCGAACAATATGATCCGCTCCTTCTTGCAGGCTTCTCTGAATCAACCTTGAAGCCCATTGCCATTTGAAGTCGACCTTCACTTGCGGGCGCTCAAAAGCCACATACGAAATCGACAATGGAAAAATTCTCTAGTCATCTTGAAGCTATCTCAAAAATTGTTCAGGCTTTAGCAATCTTGGCGGGAATAGTCTTTGGTGTACATGAATTCGTTATCAAGGACAGGGACCAAGATCGGCAGCTACATGACCTAACAATCAAACAGGCTGACCGTCTACGCAGTGAAGAGGTTAAGCAGTCCCAGCATAGGTTGAGCGAGCTTCGTGAGTTAGCATTCGACACCCCTGTCTCCCCAAAAGATATCGAGATGCGATTGAAGGTGGCCCAACAGTTTCACCGAGAAACACGCGATCTAGCACACTTCTACGCTTTGATACATCGCTGCACCGAAGCGGGATTCTGTAAGCGAGATTTAGTTCAGGTTCTTGTCTGTGAGGACGCGCTCATAGATCTTACGACAATCTCTGAACTTCAAGGTCGGCTGGGATCCAAGCTATTCACTCCTGATTTCTTCAGATCATTGCCGCTTTTTGCAGAGCGTAACTGCGGCGCGCATAACGGGCAGATCCTGTTCGTCAAATGAGAAAAAGATAATAATCCGCGGAATCTTTCGCGGCAAGTTCGTCGCAGCTTCTTCGCCCTCTCCGGAAACCTCGCATTCGGCCTCACACTAGATTGTTTCGAGAGTACCTTCAGACTAAGCAGCCATCACATTCGAACTCAGACCGACATGCGAGCACTGCAACACGACGCTGCTATCCTGCTCCCCTTGAAATTGAGACCACCGTCACGACATGGTCCTGAGTGGACCGAGGAGGTGGCGAGATGGCAGGAGAAGCAAGCGAACCCATTGAGCGGTGGACGGCCAAACGACGGGTGGCGTTAGTGGTGAGTATTCTGAAAGGCGAGACTTCCGTCGCTGAGGCGGCGCGGACGCACGGGCTGACGGTGGCGGAGGTCGAGGACTGGCGGGAGAAGTTTCTGTTGGGAGCTGAGAATGCCCTGCGGAGTCGTCCCCGAGATGAAGAGGCCCTGAAGGAGGAGCAGATCAAGAAGCTCAAACAAAAAATCGGCGATCTGGTGCTCGATAACGATATTCTGCGGGAGGCCTTGAAACCGTACCCTTTAGACCGGAAGACATCCGACGTGTGAGAGCGGTACGACCGGATGTCTCAGAACGACGGAGTTGCCAGGTGCTCGGCATCAGCCGGGCCTGCCTGCATCGGCCGGCGACCGCGAGGGGGCACCGCCGGCGGACCGACCCACCGTGGACGGAACGGCTCCGCCAGCTGATCCAGCAGCATCCCACGTTCGGATATCGACGGCTGTGGGTATTGTTGCGATTTCGGAACGGCATCCTCGTGAATCGCAAGGCGGTGTATCGGATCGTGAAGCAGAAGCGGTGGTTCGTACATCAACGGTCCTCCACCGCACGCCCACGGGCGCACGGGTGGGTGAGTCGGGCGAGTCGGAGCAACGAACGATGGGCGATGGATGTGACGCATATTCCCTGTGGGCATGATGGCTGGGCGCATCTGGCGGCCGTGATCGATTGCCATGATCGCGAACTCATCGGCTACGAGTTCGCCCTTCGGAGTCGGGCCAAAGAGGCCGAACGCGCGGTGGAAGCCGCCTGCCTGGCCAGGTTTGGGACGCTGCGGCCCGTGGGCGCGCCGGTCTTACGGAGCGATAATGGCCTGATCTTCCAGAGTCGGCGGTTTCGACAGGCCTGTCGCGACTATCGCCTGCAGCAAGAGTTCATCACGCCCTACACGCCGGAGCAGAACGGGATGATCGAACGATTCTTTCGGAGCTTGAAAGAAGAGTGCGTCTGGCAACACACATTCCAGACCTTTGAGGAGGCGCGTCGGATCATTCGGGACTGGGTCACGTGGTACAACCAGGAACGACCGCATCAGGCGCTGGGGTATCAAAGCCCGATCCAATACCGCGCCCAACATGTAACCCAGGTGGCTTGATTTCAGGGGAGCACTACACTGCCACCCGACTCAGAGGAGGCGCGTATCCGCTCCTATGAATGTACCTTTTGTGCGTCCTGCGTCGAGTCGATCCTGGGCAACGTGTGTCCAAATTGCGGCGGCAGGTTCGTTCCACGGCCCATCAGACCATCGAAGAACTGGAAAGACGATAATTTTTTCGTGAGGGATCCGGCGTGCACAATCACTACACACAAACCGGTTAACCCTGAAGCGAACAAAACCTTTTCGTCCTCGCCTCGGTCGGTTCCACCAGCTCGCCGCTAGTGAGGGGTAGATATGTCATCGGTCACCAACTGAGAGACACCTTACGCGGTTGACGGACGATCCTTGCGACAGGCATGCTCATCTGCGCTTACTGCGGCAGCGGAATGGTGAGCAAAATCCCTCCCATGACATCCTGCGACTTGAAATCCTTCTTCGGGCTATTGGGATGAGCATTGTGGCAGCCGATGCAAGATTGGGATGCGGCTTTGTCTGCATAGAGAGCCTGAAAAACAGGGAAACCGCCCTCGGTGGTCACAGCCGTATAGGGCTGATCGGGATTCACGAGAATTTCCGTCAGGCCGGCTCGTTCGAAGTCGGTCATCGGTCGGTTCTTGGCATTGATCGCCCAATTGCTGATCAACCGGTATTGCAACCCGCTTCGTCCCGCCGCCACGAGCCGCCCGGTTTCCAATAAATATTGGGCCGGAAGAGGAAGCCGGGACGTCTCTCGCCAGTTTTCAGCGGCAAAGGCAATCCCGCGCATCTGCATCCGCTCAACGACATCGGTCGTGTAAAACGTGCGATCCGCCTGGATGACGCTATGCAGATACTCGGCCACCGCGCCGGCGGGGATACAGGTGGATGGATTATCATCCCTGCCCGCGGCGGCAGGCCCCCATTGTCCGAGCATCCCCATCGCCCCCGCGCCCAGAACTAGTCCCAGCCAAAAACCTTTCCCGTTCATGATGTGCCTCCATTTCTCTGAGCGCAGACCATCATGCACCCTGTCGAAAATTGTACGCCGGTCCATTACGTAAAGCGAGGATTTCGCCGGGACACCGGAGGCGATCTCTGCGGGATCCCACACGGCGTGCGTTGTTGATGGGAACCGCGTATGATAGGCATCGATTCGAAGCAGGCTGGCCCCACGGACACAGAGGAGATGGAACGATGAAGCACACCGCAACCACCCTTGGCGGGTTCGTGTTTCTGCTGAGCCTCGGACTCATCCCGAATCCCCTCGTCGGCATGCCTTCCGCCGCCAGAGCCGACGCGTTGAATGCCAAGCCTGGAGCCTGGGAAATGACTTTTACCACCCAATCCAGCGGGATGCTGGTGCCACCGGACGTCTTGGCCGCCATGCCGCCCGAACAACGGGCCAAGGTCGAACAGTCGATGCAGGCGCGCGCCGGCAAACCAAGGACCCATTCCGTCAAGACCTGCATCACGAAGGAGGACCTGGATCAACATCGCATCATCAAAGAAAGCGATGATGACGAACCGGGCTGTCACACCACCGTCTTGTCGAAGTCGGCCGGCAAACTGGTGCTCGAACGCACCTGTCCGCCACCACACGCTTCAACTTCCCGGATAAGCGTGGAAGCCCAGAATCCTGAGTCCCTGGTCGGCAGCATGGACACCGACCGTCCGCGAGCGGGCAAGGTCCATCTCGACATGAAAGGCCGCTGGATCGGAGCGAGTTGCGCCGGCATCGTGGAATGACGCAGTGATCCCGTTGCCCTTGAAGCCCCTCCGGCACTAGGCCTTCCGGAAGATTGACTTCGCCCCGGCGGGTCGGTACGATCACCACCGACAGCTAGGGGTGCCATCCGGCTGAGAGTCCGAGCGATCGGGCGACCCTCACAACCTGACCTGGGTAATACCAGCGTAGGGAAGCGACCGGTTCACTGGCTTCGAGATCGCTTCAAGCCGCACCCAAGCTGGATGCGGCTTTTTTATTTGGTCGTCTGACGCTCACTTCCGACGAAAGGATTGCTGCCATGAGCGAGGCCCATACACAGAACGGTTCACAAAATGGTCACGGCGCCGCGCCTTCCACCGCCCGCTTGACCACCGCTCCCTTTGCCGCTTCGCGCAAAGTGCATATCGAGGGCTCGCGTCCCGATGTCCGGGTGCCGATGCGTGAAATCAGCCTGACCTCGACGCACTCGACCAACGGCACTGGCGGACAACCCAATCAACCGATTACCGTCTACGATACCTCCGGCCCCTATACCGATCCGGCTGTCACCATCGACGTGCGCGCCGGCTTGCCGCCGCTGCGCCTGGCCTGGATCGAGTCCCGCCAGGATACGGAAGAACTCCCACAAGTCACGTCCCAGTACGGTCGCCAACGAGCGTCCGATCCGAAACTGGCCGACCTCCGGTTTACCCATCTCCGCAAACCGCTCCGAGCCAAGCCCGGACGGAATGTCAGTCAGATGCACTATGCCAAGAAGGGCATCATCACGCCGGAAATGGAGTTCATTGCGATCCGAGAAAACCAATCCCGCGCGCGCGCGAAGGAATTGATGGCGTCGAACAACGGGCATGGCGGGGGGGTCTCGCAGCATCCCGGCCAGGCCTGGGGCGCTCGAATCCCGAACATTATTACTCCCGAGTTTGTACGCGATGAAGTCGCCCGCGGCCGCGCGATTATTCCCAACAACATCAACCATCCGGAATCCGAGCCCATGATTATCGGCCGGAACTTCCTCGTGAAGATCAATTCCAACATCGGCAACTCGGCCGTCGCCTCCTCCATCGAGGAAGAGGTCGAGAAGATGATCTGGTCGATCCGCTGGGGCGCCGACACGGTGATGGACCTGTCCACCGGCAAGAATATCCATGAGACTCGCGAGTGGATCATCCGGAACTCCCCTGTGCCGATCGGCACCGTACCGATCTATCAGGCACTCGAAAAGGTCAACGGCAAGGCCGAAGACCTGACCTGGGAGATTTTCCGCGATACCCTGATCGAACAGGCCGAACAAGGGGTGGACTATTTCACCATCCATGCAGGCGTGCTGCTGCGCTACGTACCGATGACGGCGAAACGCATGACCGGCATCGTGTCGCGCGGCGGTTCCATTCACGCCAAATGGTGCCTCGCACACCATCAAGAGAACTTTGCTTACACGCACTTCGAAGAAATCTGCGAGATCATGAAAGCCTATGACGTCGCCTTCAGCCTCGGCGACGGCTTGCGGCCCGGCTCGATTGCCGACGCCAATGACGAGGCACAATTCGCCGAATTGGAAACGCTCGGCGAGCTGACCAAGATCGCGTGGAACCACGATGTGCAGGTCATGATCGAAGGCCCCGGCCATGTGCCGATGCATATGATTCAAGAGAACATGGAAAAGCAGCTCAAGGAATGCCAGGAAGCGCCCTTCTATACCCTTGGGCCTCTGACGACCGATATCGCACCGGGATACGACCACATCACCTCCGGCATCGGCGCGGCGATGATCGGTTGGTACGGGTGCGCGATGCTGTGCTATGTGACGCCGAAGGAACATCTGGGCTTGCCGACCAAGGAAGACGTGAAGGTCGGCGTCGTGACGTACAAAATCGCCGCGCATGCGGCGGACTTGGCGAAGGGACATCCCGGCGCGCAAGTGCGCGACAATGCCATGTCCAAAGCGCGATTCGAGTTTCGCTGGGAAGACCAGTTCAATCTCGCGCTCGATCCGGAGACGGCCCGCGCGTATCACGACGCCACGCTGCCCGACAATGCGGCGAAGGTCGCCCATTTCTGCAGCATGTGCGGGCCGCATTTCTGCTCGATGAAAATCACGCAGGATGTCCGAGACTACGCGGCCAAGAAACAACTGGAAGAGCAGCAGGCCATTCAGATCGGCATGAGAGAAAAGTCAGAAGAGTTTAAACAGGCGGGCTCCGAAATTTACCTGTAAGGCTGATCAACATGGCTATCCGGCAAGGCCGCAGGCGAACTCACACCGGAGGCGTACCCTCAGGGGTACGTTGAGGATTTGATGGAGCCGAGAACGAAGCCGGGAGTCATGTTCAGCAGCCGCTGAGAGGAACAGTAGCATGGGGAAGCCAAAACCGGCACCACTACGCGAGCGCGACATTACTCGCCAGATCGCGCGGGAATACTATAAAGAGTTCGATCAACTCATCGAAAGCGATGTCATCATCGTCGGCGCCGGTCCCTCCGGCCTGATCTGCGCCCATGATTTGGGCAGAATGGGCATCAAAACGCTCATCGTCGAACAGAGCCTTGCGCTGGGCGGAGGCTTTTGGTCCGGCGGGTATCTCATGAACAAGGCGACCATCTGCGCCCCGGCCCACAAGATCCTGAAAGAAGTGGGCGTGCCCTGCAAGCAGATCAAGGAATGCCCCGGCATGTACATGGTAGATCCCCCGCATGCGACCGGCGCGCTGATCGCCGCCGCATACGATGCGGGCGCGAAGATCATGAACCTGACGCGCGTCGTCGATCTCATTCTGCGCCGCGAGGGTGTTCTCGAAGGCGTGGTCGTGAACAGCACCACCGCCGAAATGGCCGGCCATGACATCATCCATGTCGATCCGATCGCCCTGGAGAGTAAACTCGTGGTCGATGCCACCGGCCATGACGCGGTCGTAGTGAACCTCCTGCATAAACGGGGGCTCTACCAGCAAGTGCCGGGCAACGGGGCCATGTGGGTCTCGCGGTCGGAAGAAGAAGTCATGGACCGGACCGGAGAAGTCTCCCCGAATTGCTTTGTCATCGGCTTGGCCGTCGCGGCCGTATTCGGTACGCCACGGATGGGCCCGGCGTTCGGTTCGATGTTGCTTTCAGGCCGATACGGCGCCGAGTTGATTCAAAAAAAGCTGAGGCACGGGTAACGCGGAGCAAACAAGACCCGCCGGCTTGCAGGCTGATCAAAATGGTCATCCGGCGAGGCCGCAGGCGTACTTCTCAGTACATTGAGGAGTTCGCACGATTGAGAAGGAAGCCGGGGCCTTTTTCATCAGCCTGACTACCATGGATGTACAAGATTTTCTCATACAGGGCGACGGCAGCGAGGAAGACAAGCGCGAAGCCTGGCAGCTGTTCCAGCAAGCCTATGAGCAGCAGATGAAGGGGCAGCTGGAGGAGGCCGTCAGTCTGTATAAACTGTCACTCGCGACACATCAGACTGCCGAGGCCCACACCTTCCTCGGTTGGACCTACAGCTTCATGGGCAAGCTGGACGAGGCGATCGAGGAATGTCACAGAGCCATTGCCTGCGATCCCCATTTCGGCAACCCCTACAACGATATCGGGGCCTACCTCATTGAAAAGGGCGATCTGGACGAGGCCATTCCCTGGTTCCACAAGGCCATGCAGGCTACACGGTACGAAAGTCCGGCCTTCCCCCACCTCAACCTCGGCCGTGTCTATGAACGACAAGGCAAGTGGGGCGAGGCAATCGACTGTTACAAACAAGCCCTCGTCCTCAACCCGGACTATGCCTTAGCCAAGAAAGCCTTAGGCCGCCTCATCAGTTCGCTCAACTAGGCACGACACACGATGACAAACCGGACAATTTTGGTGGCCGTCACCGATATCTTCTTTTACACCAAAGTGCGTGACGCCTTGCGCCCGCACGGCTACACGCTGGAACGGATTCGCTCCCAGGAGGACGTGGCGGACAAGCTTAGGTCGACCACACCACTAGCCTTGATCGTCAATATGAACGATCTGGTCATTGATCCGTACAAAGCGCTGGAGGCCGTTCAGGTCGCCGCTCCCATGCCCCCGCTTCCCATTCTGGCCTTCGCCAACCACGAAGAAGTGGACACGTGGCGGCGGGCCAAGGAACTCGGCGTCACCAAGGTGGTGTCACGAAACGAGTTTTCCGCCCGGACGAAGGACCTTGTCGAAGAACTGATTCATCCTCAGCCTTCCGCGCAATCGTAAGAGCTGGGCGAGAGAGGATTACGGGCTCTGCCATGAAGCAATCACGACTCCAGGCTCACCACGAGCAGCTCGGCGCCACGTTCGAAGAATCCACCGGATGGTCGATGCCGGCTCACTATGGCGATGCAGCAGCAGAATACGCCGCCGTGCGGGGGGCCGTCGGAGTGGCCGACCTGTCGCACCGCGGTAGACTTCGCGTGACCGGCGACGATCGCATCAAGTGGCTCCAGAGCATCATCAGCAACGACCTTCTCCCGCTCCAACCTGGCCAGGGCCGCTATTCCAGTTTTCTCACCCACAAGGGAAAAATGCTGGGCTATTTCCGTGTGTTTGTCCAGGACGACGCGGTGTGGATCGAGGACGTAGGTGAAGTTGGTGAGGCCACTTTTCAGGCCTTGCGAAAATTTCTTCTCTACGGCACCAAAGCCAAGATGGAAAACTGCGCCGACACCTGGAGCCTGCTGCTGGTCAGCGGGCCGAAATCGGCCGAGACCGTCAAGGCCGCATTCGGCACGGATGTCGCCACCCTCCCCCTGTTGCACACAACCTCGCTGACCATCGGCGGCCAACCGGCGCTGGTCCTGCGCACCGAAGAAACCGGTGAACAGGACCTGGAGATTTTGCTGCCCGCGGATGCGGTGGTGTCTGCCTGGGAGCAACTGATGGCCGCCGGTGCCACATTCGGCATCAAGGCAGTCGGTTCACAGGCGCGCGAACTCCTCAGAATCGAAGCAGGCCTGCCGAAAGCCGGCCCGGATCTCAATGAGGAGATCGTTCCACCGGAAGCCAATTTGGAAGAAAAAGCGTTTAGTCTCTCGAAGGGGTGTTACCCAGGGCAAGAGGTGGTGGCGCGAATGGACACCTACGGCAACGTCCGCCGGCACCTGGTGGGGCTTCGCATTCAGGATGTTGCGGTTCCGCCGAGGGGGGCAAAGCTGTTCAGCGGGGATCGGGAGGTCGGCTGGATCAGTAGCGCGGTATTTTCACCGACGCGCAACGCGGTGCTGGCATTCGGATTTCCGCTCCGCGACTTCTCGGCACCTGATACCGTGCTCGCAGTGGAAGTGGCAGGGACGCGCCACCCGGCTATCGTCCATGCCCTTCCGTTCTACTCTCGTCGCTAGCAGGATGCTGAGAACGCCAGCCGGCAGCGTTCTCGCATGACTCAGGACCTCAACGTACCCCAGAGGGTACACGCCTCGGCGCTTTACTCCCTGCCACCTTGCTGGACGGCCTTTTTGACCATCCTGGAGGACTCTCAATCACTCAAACCGCTCGTCACCCGTTTTGCGAGATCACAACGGTGATCTACTTTTCCGGATTCCGCACGGCCGACACGGCTGCCGCGAATCCGAGCAGGCTCTTTCGCTCTTCATCGTCCAGTGCCAACAACAGATGAGTTTCCTCGGCATGCATCAGCCGGAGGCTCAGGAACGGCTCTTCCCGCCGCTTCTCCCGGTTGTCCCACATGGCATCGATGATCTGAACCTTATCCAATTGCCCGACCGAGACAATATCGTAACGGAAATAGGAATCGCCGATCACGATATCAAAAATGACATTGCCGGCCGTCAGCAAGACCAGGTTGAACCGCCCCTGATCCTCATACCCTTCCGGCAGAAACTTATTGATGTGGCACCGAGCCACCTTGCGATCACCCAGAGCCGCGCGAAACTTCAGCTGCAAGGCCTCGTAGTCGATCTGGAGCGCCTTTTCATCCGCGCTGGTCGCATTGACCGCCGCATCCTTGGCTTTTTCAAAAATCTCGTCCGCTGACATCAACCCTGCCATAACGCCTTACTCCTTCGTTACAAGACTATCCACCACAGAGGCTGTCGTCTATGATTCGAGGCTGTGCGCGGCTCGTCTGGCTCGAATCGCTCGAGCCACCCCGACCAGCGCAATCCCGGCCCACGCAAATTCCAACAACACAAACCCCACTCGTCGATCTTCTATCGCCACGATCCCCAGGAGCAGCGACCCCACGATATTCAGGGCGAGATAGCCGGCGTCCAATTCGCGCCACGTGCCGGCTAGATTGAGCCCGTAGGCCAGGAGCACCATCAGCGCCCCTGCCACCGATATGACCTGCATCACCATGGGGAAACTCACACTCTCGGTCCGGAGCGGACTGCGGAACGGGGTACGGTACCTGGCTGTTTGACAGGATTGCAAGTAGAAACTCCCCCGCCGCCATCTTCTCAGGGAAGACGGTCGAACGCTGGTCGCCACATTGCATTTGCGGATCGATCTCCGGCATACTTCGCGACAAGCAAGGGGAGGCACAGATGAGCGGACAGAGTTGTTTAATCGATGGTTGTCAGGCGAGAGTGTATGCGCCGGCAGGCACCCGTTCTATCTGCAAGGACCATTTTCTGGGATTTCTGACCTGGCGACGACGGCGAGGACCGCAGATGTTCCGCAAGTATGCAGGGCTGACGATGGAGGAACGTGATGTGGTCGCAGCCGAATGGCTTCAGACGCTCGCGACGAAAGACCTCCCGCACCCGATTCCCGGACTTTAATCCCTGGCCTCGACTCGCGCTTCCCTGCTCCGTTCGTGATGCTGCCCCAAACAAGGACGCCGAGCCCACCAGGTTGTGTCACCGGTTACTGACTTCCACCCCTGGGCGCCTTTGCATCATTGGCCTGAAGCAGGTTTCGCTCCAACGCCGCTTTCAACAACTGCGCGGTATTGGATGCCCGGAGTTTCTTCATCATATTGGCGCGATGGGTATCGGCCGTCTTCATGCTGATTTTCAGATGCGCGGCAATACTGCGATTGGTCTGTCCTTCCCAGATCAACCGGAGAATCTCCAACTCGCGCGGCGTGAGATCGTCGGGCCTGCGCTTACTGTTGTTCGATACGGCTTCAGTGGACTCTGCCGGATCAGCTTGCGACGCCTTCATACGCGTCCGCTCTATATTGCCCGTTCCATAGTCATTCATGTCGACTAACATACCGCTCCTTCCTGCTCAAGCACTCCCCTCCAAGGTCAGCGCCGTCAGTTCTCCCGCACCGTGACGGGTTTTGAGGTATCCCATAGCCGCTGGAGGTACCCTAACACCGCCGAAATCGCTTGAGTGCGTGGTTGCCAGGTCCCCTGTGCGTTGCTGTTTAATTCCACCCACCCTCCATCGACCTTCTGACGCACGATCAATCGTTCGAACATGCCATGCGTGGTCGGCTGGATCGCCAACAAATACTCCTGCTCTTCCCGATCCTTGAGCAAAAACCCTTTCACCATCATCGTCACTCCTCCTTTTTGCGCCCGACATGTTCGCAGAACTTCGCACTCATCCCCTGAATGGCAACTCCTCAAGGACTTCTCCCTACACACGCCACCTTCCTATATCAAGGCTTGTGCCAGACCGAAAAGTTCATAGAATCTTCAATATTCATCATCATTTGTGATCAAGAACCAGTTGATTATGTGTTTCCATAGAGCTGTGCCACATACCCTCGCGACTGCGCCAACGACACGGCGTGAGACAATGTGAGACACATGAACGGGTATGGATGTCCGGCCTGAGCAGTCATCAGGCTGACATGCGAAATCAAGTGAGGGAAGTGAGAAGGGCTAAGAGAAGGACTATAGAAACGAGACAACGCCGGTGATCAGCAGCAGGTTACTCAGCGCAGGCACACCCGTTTAGCGAACGCGTGGCGATATAGGTGAGATTGTTGGTGTATCGAGTAAACCCCTTCCTCCGACCGTAGAGCCGCAACAGACATTGATCGCCCTTCAGTTGGACGAAGAAGCTGTAGTCGGCACCGGATGGGGAAGAGACACCGAAGGGGCGGGGACCAAGGGAGCCGGTCGCCAACACCACCGTCGTATTCACAGCCAGGCGGTTGGCCACCTCAGGCGTCTCCCCTTCTTCGAGAAGAATGGATTCGAGTTGACCCTGCACTGTCCGGTGACACGATTCATCCGACAAGGTCGTGATCTGGGCTACCGTCGTACAGCCGGACAGGAGCATAGATCCCAACCCGATCCACTTCAGAGGCCGACTCCCCCAATTCATTTTCAATCTGCCTCCAGTGCGCCACATTGGGATTCCGAACTCCTGCATGGGGGCGGGGGTCGAGAGGGTGCGAGACAAAAGCGTTCTGCCCCCATGGAACGTTATCCTCGGAGGACTCACCACACGACCAGTGCCAGCAGCATGTCCGAGGAAGCGGAACACAGGGCGCGGCGGCGGCTACCCCATCACCGGGCTGCCGTGATGATGAATCATCAGCCATTCATCGCCGATCCGCTCAAACAGATTGGTCGCAAGCACGCGGGTTTCGACCGGCTGATCGTCCTGTCGACTGGTCAGGTGCTCGGTACAGATCACCCACCCCAGATCCCCGGCCACCTGGACCTGCACGTCGGACAGCTCAAACTTCATGGAGAAGGTGTTGTTGAAAATGAGGACCCACGAATCGCGCACGGCCGGCCAGTCGCTACGGAGGCTCCAGCCTGGATGGATGCAGGTCACATACTCGAGGTGTGCCCACACTTTGTCCATCTGGAGCATATCCAGGCTTTCAAAGGCGGCATAGAAGGCGAGATTGGCACGTGTGATTTCTTCGATACGCTGTTCGACCACGGCTCGCTCCGGCAACGGTGCGGCATTGTACTGCAAACACCGCCGCCGGTGCGAGCCTCATTTACTCGGTGAGGGGGCGGACTCGCGGGGAACCGCCGCACCGCCGAGAGTGGGACTTCTCTCGAGAGTGCAGGCCGCCGCGAGCCCCATCAGCCCGCATGGGTGGCGAGCAGCCCCTCTTCGAGCGCCGTCTTCAGGAGTTGAGCGATATTGGAGACCCGAAGCTTCTTCATCATGTTGGCACGATGCGCTTCCGCCGTTTTGATGCTGATATGCAGCTGTTCGGCAATTGTTCGGTTCGTCAATCCCGCCCACACCAACTGCAGAATCTCCTGCTCCCTTGGCGTCAGATCTTCGGGACGGCGCTTGACCACCGTGCCGTTGCTCGCCACAGCGACCGGTCCCGCTGACACCTCACGAAGATTGCCCTCTCGACTGAACCGCAAGATGTTCTCGTCGTCATTCCACATGATCCATGCTCCTTTATTTCTGAGCCCACACATTCAGCCGTTAACGAATTGGCCCGGAGAAACCCGACGAAATCGGCGCCAGCCCTTGCAAGTAGGTCAATACCGCCCCGACCGCGCGCGTCCGGTCAGACCACGTTCTGTGGGGCAAGCGACCTATATCGATCCAATCTCCGTCAATCTGCTCTTTGACAGCCGGTTGATCGAAGGGGCCCAACGATGAGGGTGCAATGGTGACCAATACCTCTTGATCAGAGCCGGTTGAGATCAAAAAACCTGCGACGTCCATACGGTCCTCTTTGCGGGGCATCTTGTTTTTGTTTCCTGAGCCAGCCCCTTGACGCTCTCCTAATTGCTGAATTCATATATCAAGGATCGTGCCATGAACATTGCCAAGAGGAGGTTAATGAAAAACTAGGGATTTACGCCGAGGCGTCATCGAGCCCGACCTATCAAGTGTCAATAGGATGGCACACCGTGCTGTGTCACACCTGTCTCATGTGGCGCAGCGCACACTTGCCGGCTGGACACCGAGATGCCGCCGACGCAAATCTGACACATGAACGGTTCAGTTGGGATTGGAGGAGGGTACGTGTAGGACGGGAGGGGCCTGCCGGGAGGGGCCTGCCGGGAGGCGTCGGAGTGGAGGATTCACCGATCTCCACGAAATCAGGTCATGGGCGCCAATCTTGACCGGCTTCCTCCGAGGCGGCCACATCGTATTCGGCCAGGCGGCGATAGAAGGTTCGACGACTCATTCCCAGCAAGCGAGCCGCCTCGGAACGATTGCCGCCGGTCTGTTGAAGGGCCCCCACCATGCGAGTCCGCTCATCTTCGCGCTGGAGGGGAACATAGGTCGCCTTTGGCTCCGGATGCCTGATCTCCGGTGGAAGATCCCCCACCTGCACCACCGTCCCTTTGCAGTGGATGAGGGCCGATTCCACCGCACTCTTGAGTTCGCGCACATTACCCGGCCATGGATAGGCAGTGAGGACCTGCAGCGCCTCCGGGCTGACTTGGAGAACAGACTTTTCCATCACCGAGCGAAACTGCCCAAGAAAGGCATGGACCAGCAAGGGAACATCGCTGGGCCGTTCCCGCAGCGGCGCCAAACGGAGTCGAGCCACCTTGATGCGATACAGGAGATCTCGCCGGAAGGTCCCCTTCTCGACATCTTCCGCCAGGTTATGGTGCGTCGCCACCACCAGGCGCACATCGACCTTCCGCGGCTTCGATTCCCCCAAACGCGTCACTTCCCGCTCCTGGAGGACGCGCAGAAGACTTGTTTGGACGGCAGGGGAAATATCGCCGATTTCGTCCAGGAAGAGGGTCCCCCCCTGCGCCGCCTCAAAAACCCCCTCCTGGTTATCGATGGCGCCGGTAAAGGCTCCCTTCTTATGTCCAAAGAGCTGACTCCCCAGAATCGAGTCGGTAAAGCCGGCACAATTGACGGCCAAGAAGGTCTGCGAGGCGCGGCGGCTGGCGAGATGAATCGCGCGGGCCACCAATTCCTTCCCCGTGCCGGTTTCCCCTTCGATCAGGACGGTTGCATCCACCGCCGCAATTTTCTGAATCTCCTCGTACAGCACCACCATGGACGGACTTCGGCCGATTAAGTCATGGAACTTTCCATGATCCACCAACTGCGACTGGAGCGCCTGCGCCTGATCTTCTGCGGCAAACCGCCGTCGAACACTCTCGACCCATTGTTCCGCAATCGTCAGCCGCAATTTCAGGAACTCGACGCCGACAGGCTTCACAAGATAATCGTTGACGCCCGCCTGAAGCGCGGTTCGCAAGGCATCGGGCGTATCATGTGCCGTGATCATGACGATGACACAGCGATCGCCGCCAGGACTCGATCTGATAGCGCGACAGAGTTGCAGCCCGTCCATACCGCCTCCGCGCAACTCCCAGTCGAGCAAGACCAGCTCAAAGGCCCGTTGGCCGTAGGCCACCCAGGCCGATTCCCCATCCTCGCAGGCAGTCACCTCATGCCCGCGCGCCTCGATCACCTGTTCAAACAGCCGTCGGACGTCGATGTGATCTTCCACCAGCAATACGCGCATGACTGCCCTACCTCTGACTCACACATAGACGACGTGCAGGCGATCCAGATAGCGTGTGAATGCATCCAGGGTCTCACGCACCGCTGATCCATCCTTGCGATCTGCCGCCGCCTCAAGGGAGCGCCCATACGCGCTCACGACGTCGAGTCCGTACGTCGCGCCCGCGCCCTTCAACCCATGACCAATTTCACGAACCAACGCATAATCTTCCCGACTGAGGGCCTCCGCAATCTGCAGCAGATCCTGGCGTCGATGCTCCAAAAATCCAGGCATGAGCGGCTCCAGCTCGCCACTGATCCGAAGCACCACGGGAGCCGAGGACACGCCAGGTGCCGACGGCGCGGCCGAAGCCGTCGTCTGGTAGTACAACTGAATCGCTTCCATCAGTCGCGCCTTGCGAATGGGTTTTGTGAGGTGGGCCGTGCACCCCGCCTCAAGACTACGCTGCACTTCGCCCTGCAACGCATTGGCCGTCAGGGCCAGAATGGGAACCGGATTGCGCCCCTGCGCCCGTTCCCACGCACGGATGGCCTTGGTCGCCGCATAGCCGTCCAGAACCGGCATCTGAATATCCATCAGGACCAAATCGTATGATCCTCGCATGAACATGTCGACCGCCACCTGACCGTTGGCCGCGGTCTCGACTCGATGGGGTGTCGGCTTGAAATAGAACTCCATCATGCGACGGTTGTCCACAAAGTCTTCGGCCAACAGAATCGACAGCCCTGCCGTTCCTCCTGCCAAATCAGGGGTATGCTGGGGGAGCGAGGGCATGGCCGAATGCCTCTCGGCCAATGCCGCCTTGCCGATCACGGCCATCATGCCATTGAACAAATCCGATCGCCGGAATGGTTTGGTGAGATACCGCACCACCCCACACTCCCGTGCCCGAGCCTGATCGCCGACCCGCCGTTCCGAGGTCAACATGATCAACGAGAGTCCTGCCAGCCCCGGTGAGCGGGCGATCGTCTCCGCAACCTCCCACCCGCTGAGTTTCGGCATGCGCACGTCGAGAATCACCAGACGATACGGTTCGCCGGCTTTCACCGCGCGACGCAACTCCGCCAAGGCTTCTTCACCGCCGGCTGCCTCGGCTGCAGGAATACCCCAGCCGGTCAGCGTTTCGCGCACAATCAACCGATTCGTGGCATTGTCATCCACGATCAAGGTGCGCAATGCCGCCAATTGCTCCCACTGAGCCGACGGAACCGCTGGGGCCGGTTGAAGATGTACGGCAAACTTGGCGCTGAAGCTGAAGGTACTCCCCTTGCCGAACTCACTCTGCACCCACAACTTCCCGCCCATTCTCTCGACCAAGCGCCGTGAGATCGTCAGCCCGAGGCCGGTCCCACTGTATGGCCGGGTCATCGACGAATCGACCTGGGTAAACCGTTCGAAAATGACGGCGAGCTTGTCCTCCGGAATTCCAATGCCGGTATCCTTCACGGTGAACAGCAGATTCCCCGGTCCCTCCGACTGTTGATCGCGTTCCACTCGCAACACGACCTCGCCCTGATCTGTAAACTTGATGGCATTCCCCAGTAAATTGAGGAGGACCTGCCGCAATCGATTCGGGTCTCCGACCAGCGCGGTCGGAACATCGGGCTGAATCTGGTAGGCCAACTCCAAATTCTTCTCGGCCGCGCGAACGGCGACCAACTCAGCCGCGCGTTGTACCAAGTCGTTGAGATCGAAATCGACGAGATCGAGATCGAGGTGTCCGGCTTCGATCTTTGAGAGGTCCAGGACATCGTTAATCAAACTCAGCAGGTTGCTTCCGGCATCTCGAAAGATCTGCACATACTCCCGCTGATCCTCGTTCAAGGGCGTCTCGGACAAGAGGTCCGCCATGCCCACGATGGCGTTCATCGGGGTTCTGATTTCATGGCTCATGGTGGCGAGGAAATCGCTCTTGGCCCGATTGGCAAACTCGGCCGCCTCCTTGGCCATCACCAGGGCTTTCTCCGCTTCTTGGCGTTGCTTGGCCTCGTAGGCTAACGTCACAAGATTCCCAATCGATGTGGCAAACTGTGTCTCCTCATTGGTCCAGGCACGCGGCACGCCGGTCCGCTCATGACACATCACGCCGGCCAGCCGGCCTCCGAAAAAAATCGGCACGTCCAACAACGAGACAATGCCCAGTGGCTGGAGATACGCCTGCAGCAATTCGGACGTGCGCGGATCGCTCTCGACATCATGGGCGTTCACCACTTGCTCCCGGAGCAGTTCAGCGAAGTAGCGCGGGTATTGCGAGACGTTCAGCCGTTGCCCGTGTGAGTGCCCCGCCGAACCCCGCTCGTACAACTCCGCACATTCAAGCATTGTCCCGCTGTGGTCCAGCAACCAGACACTGGCACGATCCACCGCCAATGCCTGTGAGGAGGCTCGCATGAGCTCCTCAAGTGCCAACGGCCAATCCCCTGAGCCGATGTGCTGGCTTTTTGTCAGACGCATCAGCGCATGCTGGTGAGCCTGCAGCACGGACTGACTGTGACGCAACGCGGCTTCCGCCTCCGTTCGCCTGGTAATGTCCAACACGAGCGTCAGCAGACAGTTCTCGTGACCGATGCGAACCGGCTCCACGTTAAAAAGCCCATGCCGCACCTCTCCGGATTTCGTTCGAAACGCCTTTTCCAGATGACGGAGAAACCCCTCTCGACGAAGGGTGTCCGCCAACTGTTGCCGGTCTTCGGGGTGTACCCAGATACCGATGTCCAACGAGGACATGCCGATCAATTCTCTGCGGCTGAATCCCGAGATCCGCACGAAAGCATCGTTCACATCGAGCACCCGGCCGTCTTCCAGCCGGCTGATGGTCATTCCGGCCGGACTGCTCTGAAACGCCTTGGAGAACCGCTCCTCGCTTTCGCGCAATGCCTGCTCAACCCGTTTCCGCTCCGTGATATCCCGCGCCACCACTTGAAAGCCGCTGACGGTTTCCCCTTCCACCAACAGTTGTGCATGCTGCCCCAGCCACACCTCGCGCCCGTCCTTCGTGACCACAGGCACCTCATACACCGTTCGCGGGACTTTCCGGACAAATTGCCGGCCATAAAATCGCTCCGCTTGCGGGCGATATTCAGGCTGGACAATGTCCAAATAGTGATGTTCCAGCAGCTCTGCAGGAAGATACCCGAGGATGCGGAGCGAGGTGGGATTGCAGTAGGTAAATCGACCGGTCGCATCCGTTCGATAAATGATGTCGCCGGCCTGCTCGACCAGTTCGCGATATCGCTCTTCCGTTGCCCGATGTGCAGCCTCCGCCTGGGTTCTCGCGGTGACATCGAGATGGATGCCCATCATCCGGACCATGCGGCCGTTTTCATCACACAGGCCAGCCCCCAACGAAGCAATCCAACGATACGAACCATCTTGATGTTGGAGACGATGATCAAGGCGGAACTGGTTCGCGTATTTCTCCCGAAATAGTGTCACCGTGGCCAGGGCACGCGAACGGTCATCGGGATGAATTCGACGCTCCCAGGCCTCCATTGTCGGCTCGATGTCTGACTCTGTACAGCCTAACTGTCCCTTCCATCTCGGGGAGTAATATGCCGCCTTGGTCTCCAACTCCCATTCCCACACCCCCACGTCCGCCCCTTCCGCGGCTAGTTCGAAGCGTTGCCGGCTCTCTCGTAATGCCGCCTCAACCTGTTGCTGCTCAACCAACTGCTGGCTCAGCCGACTATTGGCGTTCATCAAACTCTGTGTCTGCTCCGCCACTCGCATCTCCAAGCTGCTATTGGCGGCACGCAATGCCGCTTCGGCATCGCGACGTCGAGACAAGAGAACCGCTCCGCTCCACATCAGCCCCACCCCGAGCACTCGATTGAACAGCGCCGTCCTCACCTCGACACCGGCCGGCGCCAGATAAAATCCGACCCCGAGCAGCACGGTACTCAGCGAGGCATACCGCCGTGGTGCGACTGGGGACGTGAGGGATGAACTCAGCCAGAGGGGAAGCAGGTAGAGCGACCACGCGATGTGGCCGAGCGGAATTGCCACATCCAGCGCGAAAATTCCGATAGTCATCAAACCAATGACGGGCAGCATGATCGTTCGCCTCCTCGCCGCTCAAGGCGAAAGACTGATGTGCGAACCGACTGGCGGTACGACACCGGTAAGATACGCGTCTGCCTCGAGGAGGTAAACCCTGGCAATCGGCCCTAGTGTGGCCCTACCAGGAGATACGCAGGCTGGATGTTTTGGAACAGCAGCAGCACAAGGCATCAGCGCATGCTGGCCATGACAGCACAACAATCGGCGGAGAAGGTGGCCCTGAGTGATTCCGATTGGGGTTCAGCGGGAGGATACGCGCGAAAGCGGGATGGCCCTAGGCTGCTTAGGACGTTCTTTCTAGCTGCCAGCTGTGAGTTCCGCACAGGACGAGGTGCTGCCCGGACCTCACGGACTGAACAGGTTGCAATTTCTCGTCGAGGAACGTGATGGCCCGGACCATGTGCTCGCCCTTGGCGTCACGGTCGGTTCGATCGGCTAGGGACGTGCCGCGCCCCGCAAAGGCTGCACTCATATGCTGTTCAAAGATCTGCTGCGGCTGACCAGTTCCCACAACACGCCCTTGGCTCAGGAGAACCACTCGCTGGCACAAACTGGCTACCGCCGGCACATCATGATTGACAAGAATGACCGTACACCAAGATTTTCACGACAGGCCGATTTCCAATGGGATCCAATTCGGCCGTGAAGCGGATTCCTGCACCGCATCCAACGCTCGCTGAACAGCCAAACCATCGTAAAAGGAGGCATCTACGTCCTTGTTCAAGCCTCCTCTCAAACAGGCATCGACAAAACTCCTCATCATCAAGCCAAGACAATGGGGGGTGCCATCCGAAGCTTGCCTGGGTAAGGAAACGAACGTCCAGTTCGGATGCGTAGAGCAGGACATGCGTAACACGTCCACAGAGCCGCGGCTTAACGAGGCCCGTAACGCTCCCTCTCGCCCAACGACCTCGATATACGCTCGGTCGCCGGAATTCGGTGTAGCGCGACTCACAAATAATTGGCCCTGAATGCCGTCTCGACAGACAAACCAGGCTGAGGCGATATCATCGGTTTCCACCCGCGCCAGCACTCCGGTCTTGGAATCAATTCGCTCTCGGGGGATCAACACCGTACTGCCGGCAACAGCTTCAATTGGCCCGAGGACGAACCCAACGAGATCGAACAGATGGGATCCCACGTCGTACAGCACTCCAGCGCCCGCACACACTAACTTTTCCCGGAACCCGATCTGGGAGTCCGGCCTCACCCCATCCCAGGAGGCATATTGCACCCGCACATGATAGGGTTCGCCGATATCCCCCCGCTGTAGCCGCCGTTTTAATTCTTGCACACCGTACAGATACCGATAGGTGAACGCGATCTGGTGGATCAAGTGACTGCCCTCTGCGGCCTGCAGCATCTCCGTGGCCTCAAGTGCGTTCATCCCCAGAGGCTTTTCACAGAAGACATGCTTCCCGCATGCGAGCGCAGCCTTGGCCTGAGCCGCATGAGCCACATTGGGAGTGGCAATGGTGACGGCATCAATATCGTTGCGTGCGCATACTTCTTTATAATCAAGCGAAATTTCAGGCACGCCAAGACGTCTGGCCACAGCCTGGGTGCGTGAACGATCCCGTCCACACAAGGCAACGACCTCTGCCTGTGGATGGGACTGGAGACCAGGGACATGGCAAGTTTCAGCAAACGCCCCTGCTCCGATTACGGCCAGACGGACTTTTGGCATAAGAAGACCAGAACTGGATGGATAAGCAACGACGCTCTGACTGGCGAATATTCCACCAATAGAGAATATACCGAGAGCATTCTATTGTATGAGATATCGGGCTAGCACACAGGACCTACGCTTCTCAACGAGGTTTCGCTGAGAAGCTTGACCACCCTTTCCAGCAACAACACGCGTAGACTCTTGATATCTTAGCAGAAAAGAACAAAAAGTTAATTGTTATTTTCTTTACTTATCAGTCCCCACCAGCCCGGTTCGAACGGCCAGCCGCACCAATCCGGGAATGTCATGAATATCCAACCGCTCCATTAATTGGGCTCGATGCGTCTCCACGGTTTTGACACTCAGATCGAGCCGGTGTGCAATCTGCTTTGTCGAGCTGCCTTCGGCGATCAACTGGAGAATTTCCCGTTGGCGTCCCGTGAGTTTCCCCAATGGCCCGGCAGCGGCAGCACCCTGACGACAATAGACATCCAACGTGAATTTCGCCATGGCTGAGGTGAGGTAGGTTTCCCCCCGACACACCGCTTTGAGGGCAAGTTCCAATTCCGACCGGTCGGCGTCTTTCAAGAGATAGCCCGATGCACCAGCGCGTAACGCCTCCTTGAGATACTCTTCGTTTGTGTACATCGTGAGCATGATGACTTTTGCATTCGGGCATTCCTGGCACATACGACTCGTGGCCTCCAGCCCATTCATCCCTGACATCGCAATATCCATCAACACGACGTCGGGCTTCAGTTCTTTGGAAACCCGCACCGCCTCTCGGCCATCGCTTACTTCCCCAATCACCGCGACCTCGTCCATCTTCTCCAGCAAGGCCCGAAACCCGGCACGCACCAACGTATGATCCTCCGCGAGCAGCACCCTGATCTTGTTCATGGCAGGACCTCCCGACTGCGCCCGGGAATACTGATGACCGGAAACGAAGCACGAATTTCCGTCCCCTCGCCCGGGGCAGACGTGATCGTGACTGTTCCGCCGGCAAGTTGAACCCGTTCCTCCATCCCCGACAAACCCACACTGGTGCCGGCTCTGGATCCCGCGCGAACCGTCTCCGGGTCAAAGCCGATTCCATTGTCCCGAATGACGAGGTTCAATTCCTGGGGGAACCGCTCCAGCCGCACCTCTACCTTGTTCGCTTGCGCGTGGCGAGCCACATTGGTCAAGGCCTCTTGCGTCAGCCGAAAACAGGCGATCTCAATCTCCGGCGAAGGCCGGCTCGCCAGAGTTTCAGCCGAGACCAATGCTTCCCACCCCGCACGCTCCGCCTGGCGACCGACATACCATCGGAGCGCCGGCCCCAATCCCAGTTCGTCCAATAGTGAGGGGCGTAAATCCAGGGCCAAATTGCGGACACGTTGCAGTACCTGCCCGAGAATCTCCAGACTATCTAGGATCTGATTCTCTACGGCCTCGCTGTTAGGTCCCGTACGAAGCTCTCGCAGATTGAGCTTGATCGCAGTCAACGCCTGCCCGATCTCATCGTGCAAATCACGGGCAATCGCACGACGCTCTGATTCTTGAATTTCCATCAGGCGACGAGACAAGATGCGTAACCGTTCGTTAGCCTCGCGTAACGCAGCCGTGCGTTCCAGCACCCGCACCTCCAGCTCCTCATGCGCAGTCCGCAACGCCTCCTGCGTCCGCTTCTGTTCGGTAATATCGGTATTCAATTCGAGACTTCCGCTCGGAGTCCCCGAGGAATCACGCAGCAACGTCCACCGGCTTGCCACCGTAATGATCCGTCCCGCACGAGTTTTATGCACCAATTCTCCCCGCCAGAACCCCTCACGCAGAAACTCCCGCTTAATCTCTTCCAGGGGGCGCGGAAACGTCGTGCTCAAAAACTCATGAATATAGGCTCCCACCGCTTCCTCAGGTGTCCATCCGTACAGTCGCATCGCACCGTCATTCCAATAGGTAATCGTGTCACTCACCAAGTCTCGAACCAGGATGGCATCATTAGCCAGATCGAGCAATTTTGCCTGTCGGCGAAGCAACGCCTCCGCCTGCAACTGCTCACGACGGTCCTTGATCACAAAGCAATAGCCGACGATACGTCCACGCTCATCAGGAAGGGCACTCACGAAGAGGCGCACAGGAATCCGGCATCCACTGCCATCGATATAGGTCCACTCCTGCTCGGCCATCTTCCCGAAGTTGACCAATGCGACAATCACATCAAACGGGTTGTCACGCACGGTTCCAACCTGCCCCACAATGGTCCGTCGTCGCGCCTCTAACTCAACAGGATCATGAAATACAGCCGGAGTGAGGCTGCCGACGACCGCCCCCGCAGTCACACCAAGCAACCGCTCGGCAGCGGGGCTGAAACTCGTGATGGTCCCATCCGGTCTGGTGGAGATCACCGCAACCCTGCTCAACCCACCGTCGCCGAATTCGGCCGTACCTTCACCCATGCCTGGTCCCTCTGTTTGGGAGATCACGCTCATCGACACAATCGTTGCCCCACGCCGAAGATAGCCTAACTCTTCAGGCGCGTGCCTACCATCTTTTCTTTTCACGGAGATTTTATGCGACGACAGGTCGGGACGATACCCAAACTCTGGGTGCTCGGGAGCTACATCACGCATTCGGAAACAGGCCTACCCGGCACTCTTGAGCCGAGCAGACTGCCGTCCGACCAACCACACCCCTGCCAGAATGAGCGCAATACCCGCGACCTCGCGACCGCCGATCGATTCACCGAGCACAAGGGCTGACAGCAGAAGTGCCGACACAGGAATCAGATTCACAAACACGCCGGCCCTCGAAGGCCCCACGCCCTGCACACCATATAGCCACGCCTGCTGGCCAAGCGCCGTGGCGAAAATGATCAGATAGCCCAAGGCCAACCATCCAGACAGGGGAACCACACTTATGCCGGTGACCAGAAGCTTCCGGTCGGTCCAGAGCAGGGGGATCTGCAGCATCAGCGAAAGTGACAAGGTCGTCCAATTCACGGTGAGCGGAGAGAGGCGCTCCATTACCTGTCGACCGCCGATCGAATACAGCGCCCAACTCACCAATCCCAACAGCACCAACGAGCCACCAAGCCAGGGATTGTCTCCCGTCGGAGCATCTCCTCCGACGCCGGACACCAGCGCCACACCGGCGAAGGAGACCGCACAACCTCCCGCCACTGTGGTGAAGGGAACATCCCGGACCAACAGGGAAGAGAGGAGTGCAGTGATAGCCGGACTCGCGCCGATAATCACACCGGCGGTCGCGGCGCCCACATACCGTAAGCCGAACAAGGTTAACAGATGATTGCCCAGCACGCCGAGGCCCAGAAGGAACAACCATTTGAGATCGCGGGCAGTCAGTGTGGTCCGCCCGCCCTCCGTCCACCACCAGAGGGGGATCAAAATCACCAGCGCGCCGAGGCCACGCAACAGAGATGTCTCGACGGCTGAAAATGCACCGAGTGCCAGTTTCTGTCCAACGATCGAGCCGCCCCACACCAGTGCGGACGTGGTCAACGCCGCATAGGCGGCCGGTGCTGAGGGTTTGTCCATCCGTTCTAGTTCTCCACAGAATTCATGGCCGTCAACTCATCTGGCAAAGACGGCGCAAGATGCTACCGTGAGGGTTTCGGGGAAATGATCCACACCCCATCGCGAATCGTGGCCAGTACGGCCGTCACACGGGTATCAGCGGCTACCACCCGATTGAGTTCCTGAATGGCCGCCGTCCGATCATCCGGTGGGGGATTCAGCAACACATCGCCGCTCCACAACACATTGTCGATCAGAATCACGCCACGCGGAGACAGTAACTCGATCGCGCGACGGTAATAATTCACATAATTGCCCTTGTCGGCATCGATAAAGATCACATCAAACGGTCCAGTGAGGCTCGCCATCGTCTCGAGGGCCGGACCCATCCGGATTTCAATTTTCCTTCCATGCGGGGATTGGGCAAAAAATCGGCGAGCCACGGCGGCGGAGGCTTCATCAACCTCGCACGTCACCACCCGTCCCTTCTCGGGCAGGGCCTCGGCAAAGCAGAGCGCGCTGTAGCCCGTAAACATGCCGATTTCCAAAACCCGCTCGGCCTGTACGAGATGGGCCATCATATGGAGAAATGCACCTTCAAGCGGCCCCACGATCATTCGCGCGAACTCCATCGTCCGCTTCGTTTCCTCTCGGAGTTCTCGGCGAACCGACGTTTCCGGAAAGGAACAGACCGCCGCATAGGCATCGATATCGGGCGACACGAGATCGGGCATGAGTTTCACTCCAGTCAAGACTTGTGCGACAATTCGCACCGACCGCGAATCATACCATGGACACCCCAGCAGAAGAGGCCCGCAGGTGAAGACATTGGCAACATTGGAACCGTTAACAAACCGTCTCCTCGAAATCCGGCGGATCCAGAGCGCCGCTTCGGTCCTCTCGTGGGACCAGGAAACCTATATGCCTGCCGGAGGCGGAGCGGCACGAGCAGAACAAATCGCGACACTGGAAGGCCTCGCACACGAGAAACTCGTGTCCCAGGAGGTCGAAACCCTTCTCGCCGACTGGATCGACCCCGCCACGGGCCAGGCAGCCGCGGGGTGGGACGAGCCGTCGCGCTCGTTGCTCCGTGAAACCTGGCGGGACTTCAGCCGAGCCAAAAAGCTTCCGTCCGCGTTTGTGATCCGACTGAGTCGCGAATGCTCCTTGGCACAACAGGCCTGGGTAACGGCACGGGAAGAGAGTCGTTTCTCAAAATTCCTGCCCTCGCTCCGAACCATCATCAGCCTGAAACGTGAGGAAGCCGACTACCTCGGGTACCGAAATTCTCCCTATGACGCGCTTCTGGATACCTATGAGCCTGGCGCGACGATTGGACAACTTGCCCCCCTGTTCACCGAACTACGCGAACGGCTCGTCGTACTGCTGAGAAAGGTCCAGGCCAGCGGGGTGGCCGTCGATGACACCTGTTTACACCAACGCTTCGATCAGGCCAAGCAAATCGAGTTCGGACGGCTCGTCCTCGTGGCAATGGGATATGACTTCGAACGTGGCCGCCTCGACCTCTCGGCACACCCCTTCACGACCTCCTTCCATCCCACAGACGTCCGAGTGACGACCCGCGTCTTTGAGAAAGATTTACCCTCCTGCCTATTCAGTTGCATCCATGAAGGTGGCCACGGTTTGTATGATCAGGGCCTGGACCCCCGGTACTATGGATCCCCGCTGGGCGAATCTGTTTCACTCGGCATTCATGAGAGCCAGTCCCGCCTGTGGGAGAACTGCGTGGGCCGATCGCGCGCGTTTTGGCACTGCTTTTATCCGATCCTGCAACAGACGTTTCCACAGCAACTGGGAACTGTCCCCCTTGATCTCTTCTATGCGGCGATCAACCGAGCCTCCCCCTCGTTGATTCGTGTCGAGGCCGATGAGTTGACCTACAATCTACACATCATGCTCCGCGTTGAAATTGAACAAGCGCTGATTGAGAATCGCGTCCAGCCGGATGACTTACCTGAGCTCTGGAACGAAAAAATGCAGTCCTACCTGGGAATCGTTCCAGAGCAGGATGCCGAGGGTGTCCTGCAGGACGTACATTGGTCGATGGGCGCATTCGGCTACTTTCCCACCTATACCTTGGGCAACCTCTATGCGGTGCAATTCTTCGAACAGGCCAAGCAAGAATTGCCTCAGTTGGAAGAACACATCGCAGCAGGGCAGCTCGTGCCACTCCGACGATGGCTGGAACAAAAAATTCACCGTTGGGGACGCATGTTCACCCCGGACCATCTTGCCCGGCGCGTGACGGGCAAAGGAGTCAGTCCGGAACCATTTCTGCACTATCTGGAGGGCAAATATCGAGAGCTCTACCAGTTATGAGGGAGAAGTCCCCCCTGCGTCGACTGTAGGGAAAGGACTTCCCTCGACCTCCTCGCGCATGACAGCCAACCCAGTGATACACCTAGGGCCATAACAGGACGCTTCAGCTCTAGGGATATCTTCGAGAATCATGATAGTCTTCAGTGAGAGATGCATAAGCGTATGAATTCCTGAGTGCTGACCCAGCTCCAGTGGATGAATCGGCTGAGCACGTGGGCTGTGGAATCATGGGAACCACCCGGACCTTCCGATTGCACGAAACGCATCGAACAGGTTCTGGGCCTTCCAGCAGATGTCCACAGAAGAAGCTGCCACGACTAGACGACAGGACCGGCATCACGACATGCGCAGTCCGTCCTGCCATCAGCTCCCAAACGGCTCTCCCGATACGACGAGTTCGCAGGCGTGGCTCGTTCGCCGAATGCCCCTGTGTCCCAACACAGCCGGGTACCGCAACGCACCGTGAGAGACTTGCTAGCCGTGGACGTACTCGACGAATCACCGACCCTTAAAACCAATCTCAAGATACTCCTCGCAGACGACCACGCACTCCTCAGACGAGGCCTTCGAGAATTTCTCCAAGACTTCCTCACCGAGGACGACCAAACACCCTACATCGCAGAAACAGGATCGGCCCAACAGGCAATTGAGCACATTCGCACGGCCGCCTGGGATCTTGTGATTCTGGATCTCAACTTGCCCGACATGCCTGGCCTGGAGGTGTTGCGCATTCTCAAATCGGTACAACCGGGGCTACCGGTGCTGGTGGTCAGCATCTATTCCGAAGAACATTATGCAGCCCGTGCCGTTCGAGCCGGTGCCCTCGGCTACCTCACGAAGGAGACAGGGCCGGAGGAACTCCGCACGGCGGTTTCACGTATTCTGCAAGGCGGACGGTACATCCCGCCCACCCCCAGCGACCAACCGCGCCAGGAGGCGGTCTCCGCGGGAAATCCTCTCTATATCGACGCACTTCCAGCCGGACTTTCGGATCGGGAAATTGAAGTGCTCCAGTGGATCGCTCAAGGCCGCCGCCTGACGGAAATTGCCGAGCACCTAAACCTCAGCATCAAGACGGTGAGCACCTATCGCTCTCGACTACTCATCAAGCTCGGCATGAGGACCACCGCGGAATTGATTCGCTATGCTCTCGACCAACAATTGGTCTGACCGCACCGGAGATTCGAAAGGAGGCCCACCTTCACACCCATACACGTATGCAAGCGAGACCGTCCTGCGATGCCGACACACGCCAAGACAAGCCGGCACCTCGCGATTCATCATCATCTCGTGTCGGGGGATTATGGCCAACATCCTTATCATTAACGCCGACTCGAACCTAAAACGGCTGATCAAACTGGCCCTGCCTGGGATGGAACATTTCGTTCAACACAGCGCCAGCTGGCAAACTGCCTGCACGCACCCCTCCTCCTCCAAACTCGATCTGGTCATCGCACGCCTTGTCGCCGATGACGATCAAGGGCCGGAGGACCTTATTGAGCTCCGAAAAGCCTTTCCGACTGCCCGGCTGATCGTCACGGCAGCACTGCACGACCCAGCCTTGGAAGGCCAAAAGTTTCAGCGCGTCGTGCGCGAGCTGCAGATTGAATACTGCTTGCTTGAGCCGATCGAAACCGGAGCGATGCTGCACACGATTCAAGCGGCACTCGCACTCCCTCAACGCTCCGGATCAGGACCGTCTTCAGGAAGAGCAGCCACCGGGACGTGACGGTCGAACGGTCGAACGCTCGACGACAGGTTCACCAGCCTAACGGCATCGCATGATGGGGGCGTAAGACCGGCCCCCTGGCAGCAGGCATGCTCAGGGCTGATTAATACCCCATCGCCACATTCAACTTCGCCAATTGATTTGCGGGAAGGAGAAACTCCGACGCCACTTCGATTCTGGCCGGGACGAGCAGTGTGGTGTGAAAAACAATATCGCGGATCGGAATTTTGCACTCCGGCTGTTGAGGGGTGCTCAACTCAACCGATTCTACGGACTGCGTAATGGCGGTGACATCCTGCGACCCATAGGTAGAAATGACGGCGTGTATCAGGTCTCGAACTTTTTCATTGACCTCATTCCCGTCAATCCCCTTCATTAGCAGAGGGAGCAATTCATCACGAACCTGATCCGAGGGGCTGAAATTCTCGATCCGCTCCTTCCGCCGCAGAGAAGTCAAATCGTTATCTAGGTCTCGGCTAAAGGCACCGTACGCAAACCGAACGAATTCGAAATGAAACCCCTTCATGCCTTTTCCAAACAGTTGTAATTCACAGAGAAAGCAGAGCTGTTGGAGTTTGACATCGCTCAAGAGGCCATACGGCTCGGCCAGCGACAGCACATACAGCAGCAAGGCCCGATCCACAGTCATTTCATGAGGCTTTCGCACGGATCTCATCTCCTCTGCAAGCGCGGCAACGGGGAGGACTATAAACAGGCCCCTTTGTGTTCGTCAATCGATGATCCTAAGTTCATGCTACCCTCTTGACCCATTCACCCCCTTTCGTTTTTAATGGGCCTCTTTCACGCCGAACGACACGCCATGAGCAAAACTCTCAAAGAAATGGATGTGCTTCGCCAACATCTGGCCAAGCATCAATTGAAACTGACTCGCCAGCGAGAACTGATCCTGACGGCGTTCCTTCGACAGGAGCACGTCACGGCGGAAACCATGTACCATCAGCTTGCCAAGAAAGATCCCCATCTGGGGCTGGCCACGATCTACCGCACGCTCAACCTCTTCTGCGAGGCCGGAATTGCCCAGGCGCGCCACTTCGGCACGCAGACGCAATACGACAATATCTCGCACAAAGGGCATCACGATCATCTCATCTGCACCGGCTGTGGCACGATCGTCGAGTTCGAGAATTGCGAAATCGAACGGCTGCAGGAGGAGGTCGCGACAAAAAATGGTTTTGTGATCCAAACCCACCGCCTGGAACTGTACGGTCTCTGCCCGCGCTGCCGCCATTGACGGCGTGCCGTCTCATTCGGTATCATCTTGAGACGGCTTATCAATTTCAACTAGAGCGCCCGTTTCGGGCAATCCTTACACGTGGAGGTATGCCGCATGGCTTCATCCCCTCGCTCCCTCTTCGCGCTGTCCTTTATCCTCGGCAGTCTACTCTGCTCCCAACTTCTCACCACACCTGTGGAAGCAGCGGACAAACTCGTCGTCTATTCTGGTCGAGCCGAGCGCCTAATCAAGCCGGTTCTGGACGAATTCCAGTCCAAGAGCGGCATTCAGATCGAACTCTTGTCTTCGGGAACAACTGAACTGGTCAACCGGTTGCAGGCCGAGGGCGACCACAGCCCCGCAGACGTCTTCCTCACCAACGATGCCGGGAGCCTCGAGCATGCCCGGGAACTGAAACTACTCCGGCCCATGAACATGCGCGAGGTCGAACGAGCCATTCCTCCACAGTTCCGCGCAAGCGACAACAGTTGGATCGGACTGTCTGGGCGATTCTGGATCGTCGTCTACAACACGAACCTGGTCAAACCTGAACAGCTCAACTCCTTACTCGATCTGGCTCAACCGCAGTGGAAAGACAAGATCGCCATTCCAAACTCCGGCAGCGAGTACCTCCAAGCCGGCGTCTCCGTTATCAAAGCCACTTTCGGCGATGACCGCACGAAGCAATTTCTACAAGGCCTCAAGGCCAACGCCGGAACACAGGTGTATCAGAAGAGCTCGCAAATCGTGGAAGCGGTGGCCAAAGGCCACGTTGCCCTCGGGATCGTGAACCACTACTACATCTATCGGCACCTGGCCGCCCAGCCGGCCGCGCCCATCGCCGCCATTATGCCCGACCAGCAGGAGGGCGGGATGGGGGCCATCATGAACGTGACCGGAATCGGGATCACCCGCACCTCGAAGCATGTGGACAGTGCCAAGCTATTGGTCGAGTTCCTAGTGGCTCAAGCTGGACAAAAACTGTTCGCAGACCTCGATAAAGAATACCCGTTGCACCCGGACGTCAAAGCCGACCCGGCGCTGGTCGACCGCCACAGCTTCCGCGCGGCACTCGTGCCGCTGGCCCGACTCGCGGAACTGCGCGAGAGCACACTCACGCTCATCGAGCAAGTCGGCCTTCGCTGATCCCTTAGCCGCCTATGTTCCCTACCACACGCATCCACGCACCATCGTCGCTGCAATGGGTCAGCCTCATTACCGCCGCGTTCCTGGTTCTTCCCACCGGCTATATTATTTACGTGGCCATGACGGCTGCGCCTACTGTGTGGACTCGCCTGTGGTCTACGCGCATCCCGGAATTGCTCGGCAACACCCTCTCGCTTGCCGCCAGTGTGGCACTCACCACCCTGGGGCTTGGGCTCTCCCTGGCCTGGGTTATCGTACGTTACGAATTTCCCGGCCGCCGTATTTGGGAATGGGCGCTCGCGCTGCCTTTAGCCATGCCGACCTACGTACTGGCGTACGTCTATGCCCATCTCCTGGGAATGGGCGGACCGGCAGAACAGTGGTGGCAGGCCGTGCTGGGATCGGAGGCACGACTGCTCTCCCCCCAAAGTTTTCTTGGCGTCACACTCATCATGGCCCTGGACACCTTCCCGTTCGTCTACCTGCTGGTTCGCGGAGCGCTTCTCAACCTCAATCTCTCCTTTGAGGAAGTGGCTCGAGTCTGCGGCGTTGCTCCCTGGGCCACGCTGTGGAGAGTCACGCTACCACTCATCCGTCCCGCCATCGCAGCGGGTCTTGCCCTTGTCGTGCTGTATGTGATCTCGGACTTCGGGGCCGTCTCACTCCTCCGCTACCAGACCCTTACCTATGCGGTCTATCAGCAAATGACCAGCCGCTACGACCATACGGCTGCCAGCATCCTGAGTCTGCTCCTCGTGCTCATGGCTGGAGTCTTCCTCGTCACTGAGCGGTGGTTTCGCCAGCGCAGCCGCTTTTATCAGACAACGGGTCGGTATCGGAAGGCCGCGCGCCAGCAGGCTGGCCCCATAGGAACGCTCTTGATTACCGGCTACGTGGGCTTGGTCTTTGGCGTGTCGTTCGGCGTGCCTGCAGCGATGTTAATTCAATGGAGCATTGAAGCCATCGCGCAAGGGGCACTGGATGCACGCTTCGTTGGCTTCGTCTGGAACAGTAGCTTTCTTGCGGCCCTGGCGGCCAGCGCTGCCGTCATCATCGGGCTTCCATTGGCCTATCTCGCCAACCGTCGTCCAACCCGGCTCAATCTCGCCTGTCTCCATGCAGCCTATGCGGGATATGCGCTACCAGGTCCCGTCGCGGCCCTCGCGGTGCTCGTGCTCTTCACGCAGTTTGTCCCAGCCCTATACGGCACCGTCGTCGTATTGTTGATCGCGTACACTCTGCACTTTCTCCCCGTCGGACTGCAGTCGATGGAGCCGGCGCTGCAACAGATTACCCCCAACGTGGAGGAAGTCGCGCGCACCCTGGGCTGCACAACCCAACAGAGCCTGCGACGCATCACACTGCCCCTGGTTCGTAATGGTTTCACTGCGGCATGGGTACTCATGTTTCTCCAAACGATGAAGGAACTGCCAGCAACTTTGCTGCTGAGGCCGGTGGGATTTGATACACTGGCCATTCGTGTCTGGCTGGAAGCCAGCGAAGAGTATTACCAACTGGCGGCGCCGGCCGCACTGCTGATTGTCTTCCTGAGCCTTCCAGCGCTGATGTTGCTGGTTTCCAAGGACTGGCGTGGACACGCGAAGGAGAGCGCCACGTGAGCCCAGTGAACGAATCAATTACAGGCGAGCAACAAACCAAGTCTGGGGATATGGTGTCGAACGCTCTGGATACGCCTACTGAACGCTCAGCCGTTCTTGAATTGCGTGACGTGTCATGCGCGTATGAGCCGACCAGGCCGGCCGTCGAAGGCATTACCTTCACGGTCCACGAAGGGGAAATCCTCTGTCTGCTAGGACCTTCCGGCTGTGGCAAGACGACGATCCTTCGCGCGATCGCAGGATTTGAACGGGTGACTGCTGGTAGCATCGCACTGTCGGGGCAACTGGTTTCCTCGAGGAACACCATGATTCCCACTGAACAGCGGCATATCGGCATGGTCTTCCAGGAATACGCCCTGTTCCCGCACTTACGGGTCGAGAAGAATATTGCCTTCGGCCTGCACCACCTTTCGCGAGCCCAGCAGCAGACGATTGTCGATGACCTTCTCACGTTAACCGGCTTGCGGGGATTAGAGCATCGCTATCCGCATGAACTCTCCGGCGGTCAACAACAACGTGTTGCTCTCGCTCGTGCCCTCGCCCTTCGTCCGGTGCTCCTCCTCCTCGATGAACCATTCAGCAATCTCGATCCCGATATGGCAAGTCGTATGCGTCAGGATCTTCACGCTTTGCTGAGGCAAACCAAGACCACGGCTATTCTGGTGACCCATGATCATGACGAGGCTTTTTCCATGGCCGACCGTGTAGCGGTCTTAAACAAAGGACGGTTGGAACAGTTCGATACGCCGGAAGCCATCTACCACCTTCCTACGACCCCCTTCGTTGCTGACTTTGTCGGGCAGGCGGACTTTATCGCCGGAGTCGTAACTCACCAGGTGGTGGCAACCGAAATCGGTGACTTTCCGAATACCCAGAACCTCGCGACGGGTACGCAGGTCGTTGTGATGATACGTCCCGACGACCTTCACATCGTCCCGACGAAAGGGGCCGATGCCCGTATCCTTGCACGGCAATTCAAGGGATCTGAAAACGTCTACACGATTCAATTGCCGTCAGGCCAAATCGTGCATAGTAGCGAATCATCGCTCAGCATTTATCAGGTTGGCACTGCCATCGCCTTGCGCGTGGTGGCAACCCATACCGTGTTGTTCTTGAAACCATCCGGCTCACCGCCGGTGGCATCGTGATTTCAGGCCCATATTCGGTCGCCATACCGAACACGACGCAGAAGAGCATAGTAGTGATGTCCTGCGGGCTTGCCCGCCGCGCGATAACAGTGAGAGGTGGAGGATGAACGAATGGACGTGCTGAAGAATGCAGTTGAGTATGGGATCATCGGCCTATTGATTGCCTTGAGTGTCTGGTCGGTAGCAGTCGCGGTCGAGCGATGGCTCTATTATCGACGGGTAGATCTGGCACAATTTGCAGACGTTCAAACGTTTGAAATGGCACTGACCAAGCGGCTCGTCATCATCGGTACCGTCGCGGCAAACGCCCCCTATATCGGCTTGCTGGGCACGGTCCTAGGAATCATGATGACGTTTCATACCATGGGCACCTCCGGAACGATGGCCGTGAACACGATTATGATCGGCCTGAGCCTGGCCCTGAAGGCTACGGCCGTCGGTCTCCTGGTGGCAATTCCCTGTGTCGTTATGAACAATATTCTTCGCCGACGCGTCGCTGAACTGCTGACGACCTATAAGGTGCATCATGGAACGCGAAGTTAATCAGATCAACGTCATCCCGCTGGTCGATGTCATGCTGGTGCTGCTCGTCATCGTGCTGACGACCGCCACATTCATCAGTACGGGTCAAATTCCCGTGAACCTTGCAAAAGCCAAGGAGGCCGGGGATCATAAAGATGTTCCCGTCGTGGTCACGTTGACCGCCAACGGAGATTTGTTTCTCAATGATCGTCCCGTCCCGGCGGATGGTCTGAAGAGCATGCTGCTGGTCCATCCGAAGGAATCCCTGGTTGTCGTGCGCGCGGACAAAGTCACCCTGCTCGAACGTTTTGTCTCGGTTGTCGACGAAATCCGTGGCCTGGGATTCCAATCTGTCAGCCTCGAGGTCGTTCGCCTGTGACCGCTTTCCATCCCGGCACGCCGGATCCGTTCATCCGTATGCGTCTAAGCGGCTGGATCATTTCGCTCTGCCTGCATGGCGCAGCCGTCATTTTGGCAGCATTCCTTACCGCCAGAATCGGACTAGCCCCGCCTTCATCGTCGTTCCGTTGGGACGTGACCGTCGTCGCCTCAGCACCCGCTACGCCATCAGTAACGACCGACAAGCCACAGATTGCTGCCACACCATCGCGGATAGCAGAACGGAGGACGCTCGGAACACCGCACCGCGCCACCCCCGCTGACTCATCACGTTCGACGAAATCGGCCCTAACCTCGCAGAGCACCGTCCATGAACCGCAGACTTCGGTTCCGGTTACCCCATCGCCGCCCCAAGAGAG
>ERZ724512.70-NODE-70-length-38704-cov-8.125540_pt1 | contig 38704 bp, 32 predicted proteins | sample MGYA00376045_ERZ724512 | MGnify/ENA primary metagenome ERZ724512 (study PRJEB28724, sample SAMN07190883) | activated sludge metagenome | isolation source: activated sludge of sewage treatment plant in Hong Hong | place: Hong Kong | collected 2016-03-17 ... | reverse complement strand
TCGCCGCACCGGGGCGGCGGCCTTCGCCTACGACAGCGAGATCGACACGCCGGCGTTGGCCAGTTCGGCGTCCAGGGCGGCCCGCTCGGCGTCGGTCAGCGGTGTCCGCAGCGCCTCGGCGATGGCGACAATGTGGTCGGGGCCGTTGCCGCAACAGCCACCGATAAAGCACGCCCCCAGCGCATGGACGCGCCGGGCGTAGCGGCCCATGACCGGCGGCGTGGCGTCGTAGATCAGTTCGTTGTGGCGCCATTGGGGCATGCCGGCGTTGGCCTTGGCGATGAGGCGCACCTCTGGCGCTTCGCGGTGCATGGCGTGGATGACGCCCTCGATCTCCTCGATGCCGTTGCCGCAATTGGCGCCGACGGCGACCAGGCCCCACGCTTTCATCGTCCGCACGGCCTGGGCGGGGGTGACGCCCATCATCGTGCGGCCGTTGGTGTCGAAGCTCATGGTGGCGGCGATGGGCAGGTCGCTGACGGAGCGCGCGCCCTCGACGGCGGCGCGGGCCTCCTCCAGATCGCTCATCGTCTCCACCCACAGCAGGTCAGCGCCGCCGGCGGCCAGCCCGCGGGCCTGCTCGGCGAAGGCGGCGCGCGCGTCGTCGAAGGTCATGCTGCCCATCGGGGCCAGCAGTTCGCCCGTCGGCCCCATCGACCCGGCGACGAGGACGGGACGACCGGCGGCGTCGGCCTCCGCGCGGGCGTTCTGCGCCGCGGCGCGGTTCAGCTCGTAGGCGCGGTCTTGCAGGTTGTGGAGCTTCAGCCGGTAGCGCGTGCCGCCGAAGGAGTTGGTCAGGATGATGTCCGACCCGGCGCGGATGTAGCCGCGGTGGACAGCGCGGATGCGGTCGGGATGGAGCACGTTCCAGGCTTCCGGCGGCGCGCCCGATTGTAGCCCGGCGGCGAAGAGCACCGTGCCCATCGCGCCGTCGAGGACGATGGCCTCGCGGGTGTCGAGGAGTTGCTGTAGCTTGTCCATAGCTGCCTATGCCTTGGCCTTTTGCCGGCGAATGTACATGAACTTTTTGGCCGTCTCCACGCCGACGGCCGCGTCACGGCAGTAGGCGTCGGCCCCGATCTCCTCGGCGAAGGCCTGGTTGAGCGGCGCGCCGCCAACCAGGACGATGATGTCCTGGCGAATGCCGGCCTCTTTCAGCGCTTCGATGACGACGCGCATGTAGGGCATCGTCGTCGTCAGCAGCGCGCTCATGCCCAGGATGTCGGGCTTGTGCTTCTCGATGGCTGCCAGGAACTTCTCGACGGAGTTGTTGACGCCCAGATCGATGACCTCAAAGCCCGCGCCCTCCATCATCATGCCCACCAGGTTCTTGCCAATGTCGTGGATGTCGCCCTTGACTGTGCCGACGACCATCGTGCCGATGCGCTCCGCGCCGGTCTCGGCCAGCAGCGGACGCAGGATGGCCATGCCCGCCTTCATGGCCTTGGCGGCCATGAGCACCTCCGGCACGAAGAGAATGCCGTCGCGGAAGTCGGCCCCGACGATATCCATGCCGGCGACGAGGCCATTGGTCAGGATGGCGTATGGCTCGTGGCCGCGGGCCAGCATGACCTGGACTTCCTCGGCGATCTCTTCGGCGTAGCCATCGTAGAGGTCTTCCTTCATCAACTCATAGATCTCGTCGTCCGACATCGTTTGCAGATCGATCTCTTCGTCGCTCATGACACATCCTCATGGCCCCGGCCGGCGACCCGGCCGGGGCCTCTTTCGTTCTCTCCGTTCGACGCGGGCCTGTCCACACGGCGCGACTATGGGTGCGCGTCGCCCGCCCGGTTGCGAATCCGTGCCGCGCGCCGCGCCCGCCCGGCATCTCCATCGCCGGCCGCGGCCCGCGGCAGGGGCGCGCCGAAGCGGCTCTCCAGGTGCGGGAAGTGGTCGCTGGCGTGGGGAATGTGGATCGCGCCGACAAATTCGTCCTGGAAGCGCGGATCGATGGCCGTCTCGACGTAAGTTACCGCGCGAGCCAGCGCCGCCGCCTCGTCGCGCTTGTGGCGGTTCAGCAGGGCGATGCGCGCGCCGTCGCCGGCAGCGTTGCCCACGGCTGCCACGCGCTCCAGCGGGCAATCGGGGATCAACCCCAACAGCATGGCGTACTGCGGATCGATATAGCTGCCGAAGGCCCCGGCCAGCACGATCCGCTCGACATGCACCAGGTCGCCCTGGCCCACGCCCATACGATTCATCAGCAGCTTGGCCCCGGCGTAGAGGGCCGCCTTGGCCAACTGGATGGCGCGCACGTCGTCCTGCGTCACCAGGATGGGCTGGCCGTTGGCGGTCTGGTCGCCCGTGGCCAGCACGTAGGCCGCCTTCTTGCCCTGCCAGACCAGGCGCGGGTGCGGTCGGCCGTCGCTGAAACGCCCGTCGCCGCGCAGGATGCCGGCCAGGAACATCTCGGCCACCGCCTCGATGATGCCGGAGCCGCAAATGCCCGCCGCCAGATGGCGCGGCTGGCTCTCCGGAGGCGTGTCGCGGTCGCCGGCAGCCGGCCAGGCGTCCGACCAGCGCTCCTCGTCGATGACGCGGAAGCGGGCCGACCAGTCGGCCGGGTCGATGCGCACGCGCTCGATGGCTCCCGGCGCGGCGCGCATGCCGAAGCGAATCTGCGCCCCCTCGAAGGCCGGGCCGGTGGGGCTGGAGGCGCTCAGCAGCCGGTCGCGGTGGCCCAGGACGATCTCGGCGTTCGTGCCTACGTCCACCAGCAGCGTCAGCGCGTCCTGCCGGTGCGGTTCCTCGGCCAGCAGCACGGCGACGTTGTCCGCGCCGACGTGGCCCGCTTCGGCCGGCAGCACGTGGACGGCCGCGCCAGGGTGGAAGCGCAAGCCCAGCTCGCGGGCCTTCACGTCCACTGCATCGCGCGTCGCCAGGGCGAACGGTGCGCTGCCCAGCTCTCGCGGGTCGATGCCCAGCAGGATGTGGATCATCGTTGTGTTGCCGACGATGACGGCGTCGTGGATGTCGCGCGCTTGCAGGCCGGCGCTGCGGGCGGCGCGGGCGGCCAGCCCGTTCAGTGCCGTGATGATGGCCGCGTGCATCGTGTCCAGCCCGTTGGCGTGGGTCATGGCGTAGGCGACGCGGCTCATCAGGTCTTCGCCATAAGCCATCTGCGGGTTCATCAGCGCCTCGGTGGCCAGGACGGTCCCGGTGCGCAGGTCGCACAGATGGCCGGCGACGGTGGTGCTGCCGATGTCCACAGCCAGGCCGTAGATGCCTTCCCTGTAGCCGGGCTGGATGTCGATCACCTCGCGCTCGTTCCAGACCAGGACGGTGACGGCCCAATTGCCGGCCCGCAGCGCCGCCTGGAGGCGGCGCAGGGCGGGCAGGTCGATGCGCAGGTCGCCCAGGCCCCATTGCGCCGCCAGCGCGGCCTGCACGCGCCCCCAGTCGCCGCGGTGCTCGCCCAGTTCGGCCCGGTCGACCTCGACGTAGACCTGGCGAATGGCCGGGTCGACGTCGATGGTGCGCTCGGTGGCCGACTTGCGAATGATCTGCTTGTGGGCGCGGCTTTCCTCCGGCACGGTGATGAGCAGATCGCCGGTGACGTGGGCGGCGCAGGCCAGGCGCTCGGCCGGGGCATGGGGATCGCCCGTGTCGCCCGCGCGGGCCAGCAGAGCGCGCTCTGGGGCCTCGGCTGGGCTGAGGTGGTCGGCGCTGGAGCGGATGCCGTGCTTGGCGAAGTTGCCCTCTTCGACGCAGACGCGGCACTTGGCGCAGGTCAGCCGACCGCCGCAGATGCTCTCGATGTCCACGCCCATCTGGCGAGCCGCGTCGAGCAGCGACTGGCCGGACGGAGCCAGGCCGCGGCGGCCGGAGGGCATAAAGATCACCTGGAATTCGCCGTTGGCCGTGGTCATGTCGTTACATTCGGATTGCCGGGCGCTGCGGCTCCGCCCACGGTGGGCGGGCTGAAATGGATTCTAGCATGAGCGGGCGGGCGTACCAATTGGCCGGCGACCCGACCTCAGAGGTCAAAGAAGACCTCTGAGGTCTGACTGCTTACCCGCCCCTATCCCCCCGTATCGCGGCCGCCGTTTCCGACCAATCGATCGTCGCATAGCGAGCGTCTATCTCGGCGGCTACGGCGGCCGCGACTTCAGCCGGCGCGCCGTCTCGCTCTGCCGCGGCGCTCCAGACGAAGCCGGACAGGTAGCCGTCCGTGCCGGTCAGGCCCGCGGCCATGGCGGCGCTGTCGATGGCGGCCTGGAAGCGGGCCGGCAGTTCGACGCTGACGCGCTCGCGCCGGCCGCCGGCCCGCACCTGCACCGGGATGTCATACCAGAAGAGGATTTGGTAGGTGGTCATGGTCGGCTGCTACCCGGCTCGCGCGGGCTGAGGGGACTGCCGAGCGCCCCACCCGGTACCTCCCGCGCGCCGCCGCGATAGAGAGGGTGGGCCGGGCCGTCGTCCGGCGGCGACCAGGCCCCGCGCGTCAGCATGTCGATCTTCTGCTGATGCAGGGCGCTGATCTGGCCGGTAAAGCGGGCCAGGTTGAACAGACTGATGTCATGGCGCGTGCTTCGGCGTTCGGCCAGGTCGGCCATGATCTCGCCAATGACGCTGGCGAACTTGTAGCCGTGGCCGGAGAAACCGGCGGCGAAGGACACCTGCGGATAGTCCGGGTGCAGGTCGATCAGGAAGTGGCGGTCGGGCGTGTTGGTGAACAGGCACGCCTTGAGGATCATCGTCGGCCCGGCCCCGTCGGGGAAGTAGCGGGCGGCGAAGTCGCGCAGCATGTCTTCGTCTTCGCGGTAGGCCTCGCGCGACAGGTGTTCGGCTTCGCCCGTCTCGCCGAAGTGGTGGTAGCGGCCGAACTTGAAGCCGGGCACGGCGAAGACCGGGAAGCCATAGTAGCGCCCCTCCGGCACGAGGCAGTTGAACACCGGGAAGCGCTCCGGCCGGAACAGTTCCGGCCGCGCCGGCTGCAACCAGGCCAACACCTGCCGCTCCGGCACGGCCAGCCCGTTCAGCACCGGCAGCAAGTTCTGCGCCCAGCCGCCGGCGGTGAAGACGAGTGAATCGGCGGTATAGCTGTCGCGGTCGGTGACGACGCGCACGGCGTCGCCCCACGGCTCCCAGCCGAGCAGCGCCTCGCGGCCGTGGATTTCCGCGCCCAGGGCGTGGGCCGCCTCCACGAAGGCCACTGTGGCCCGCTCCGGCAGCAGGAAGCCGCCGTCGGGCTGGAAGACGGCCAGGTTCTCGCGCGGCAGACGGTAGGCGGGGTAACGCTCCGTCACCTGGGCGCTGGTCAGTATCTCGTGGGGCAGGTCGTAGTCGAGGCACGATTGTAGCGAGCCGGTGAAGACGTCGCTACCGGCCGGGCCACAGTCGAGCGAACCGGTGCGGTAGAACAGTTGCTCGCCGGCCGTCTGTTCGATGGCCGCCCACAGCTCATAGGCGCGGCGCAGCAAGACGACGTAGGCCGGGTGCTCATAGTAAGCCAGGCGGATGATGCGCGTGTAGCCGTGGGAAGAGCCGAGCGTGTGGGGGATGTCGAAGCGCTCGATGCCCAGGACGCGCTTGTTGCGCCGGGCCAACTGGTAGCAGGTGGCGCTGCCCATCCCGCCGACGCCGACGACGATGGCGTGGTAGTGCTTGTTGTAGGCGGTCATCGTGTCCTCCTTGCGTTGTCGCCCGCCGCCGGGCCGTGGGTTTGGGTCGGGTATCCGCAGACGCCATAACGCAAAGAGCACAAAGATGAAGTAGGCTTTCTTGTCTTTGCGCTCTTTGCGTCGTGGGTTGGTTGGGTGCGGTTGAGTCTAGAACAGGCCCATCACGCGGCCGTCCTCATCGACATCGACGTTCATGTAGGCCGGGCGCGTGCCCAGGCCGGGCATCGTCCGCATCTCGCCCAGCAGCGGGTAGATGAAGCCTGCACCGACGGAGGCGCGCACTTCGCGGACGGTCAGCGTGTAGCCTGACGGCGCGTTCTTGAGCATGGGATCGTGACTGATGCTCAGGTGCGTCTTGGCCATGCAGATGGGCAGGTTGCCAAAGCCGTTGTCCTCGTAGGACTTGATCTGCTTCTCGGCCTGCGGTTCATAGATGACCTCGCCGGCGCTGTAGATCTGCTTGGCGATGGTCTCGATCTTGGCTTTGATGGGCAGGTCGAGCGGGTAGAGGAACTGGAAGTTGGACGGCTTCTCGCAGGCGGCCACGACGGCTTCGGCCAGGGCCATCGCGCCGTCGCCGCCGTTGGCCCAGTGGTCGGTCATGACGGCCGTCTCCGCGCCCGCGGCGATGGCGGCGCGCTCCACGGCGGCGATCTCCGCCGGCGTGTCGGTGTGGAACTTGTTGACGGCCACGACGACGGGCACGCCGAAGCGCTTGGCGTTGCGGATGTGGGCGACCATGTTGGCCATGCCCTTCTCCAGCAGTGCGACGTTCTCCTCGGTGTAGGCCTTGTCCAGCGGCCGGCCGGGCACGACGCGCGGCCCGCCGCCATGCATCTTCAGGGCGCGGATGGTGGCCACCAGGACAACGCAGTCGGGCACCAGGCCGGAGGCGCGGCATTTGATGTCGAAGAACTTTTCCATGCCGATGTCCGCGCCGAAGCCGGACTCAGTGACGACGTAGTCGCCCAGGCGCAGGGCCAGCCGGTCGGCCAGGATGGACGAGTTGCCGTGGGCGATGTTGGCGAAGGGGCCGGCGTGGACAAAGGCGGGCTGTCCTTCCAGTGTTTGCAGCAGGTTGGGGTGCAGCGCGTCCTTCATGAGCACCGTAACCGCGCCGCCGACGCCGAGGTCGTCCAGGGTGATGGGCTTGCCGTCCTTGTTCGCGCCGATGACCGTCCGGCCGGCGCGCTGGCGCAGGTCGCGCAGGGCGCTCTTGTAGTCGTCGCCGTTGACCAGGGCCAGGATGGCCATGATCTCGCTGGCGACGGTGATGTCGAAGCCGGTCTGGCGCGGGCGGCCGTCCTCTTCCGGTCCCAGGCCGACGATGATGTTGCGCAGGGCGCGGTCGTTGACGTCCAGAACCCGGTTCCAGGTGACGCGGTAGGGGTCGATGTTCAGCCGCGACAGGCCGACCTTGGCCAGACGCTCGTCGTTCATGCGGTCTTCGTGGTACCAACGGGCGTCGATGGCCGCGGCGACGAGGTTGTGGGCGGCGGTAATGGCGTGGATGTCGCCGGTCAAGTGGAGGTTGAAGTCCTCCATGGGGATGACCTGGCTATAGCCGCCGCCGGCCGCGCCGCCCTTGATGCCGAAGGTCGGCCCCATGCTGGGCTGGCGGATGCAGGCGATTGCCCGGTGGCCAAGGCGGCCGAGGCCCTGCACCAGGCCGACACTCGTGGTCGTCTTGCCTTCGCCCAGCGGCGTCGGGGTGATGGCCGTCACGTCGATGTACTTGCCTGTTGGGTTGTTGGCCAGCTTCGGCAGGGTGTCCAGGTGGACTTTGGCCTTGGTCTTGCCGTAGTAGATCAGGTCATCCTCGGTCAGGCCCAATTGCGCAGCGACCTCCTTGATGGGCAGGGGTGTGGCGGCTTGGGCGATTTCCAGGTCGGAGGGAACGGGGTGCAGACGCTTGGGTGCGTGGTTCATATAACTCCTCAAGAAGGTGCCGGCCACGACGGTGGGGAAGGTGGCCGGGGGTTATCGACGTGGGAATTGTACCGTATCTGCGCGGGCGCTGCCAAAACCGTAGGGGCAGGTCTTAGACCCGCCCCTGCCATGATGGCGGCCGTGCGTAGGGGCGGGTCTCAGACCCGCCCCTACCCCGACCCTACCAGGGCAACACCGGGACGTTACGCCCGCGCGGGCTGACCAACGGCAAACCCGTGGCGCAGCACTTGCAGGTTGGCCTCGATGAGATGTTGCTTGGAGGCCGGCAGGTGAGCGACCAGGGCCGCCTCGATGACGGCGAGCGGCAACACCGGCCGCGCCGCCAGCATTGCCCCGACGGCGGCCATGTTGAGCATCTTCGGCGTGCCCCACTCCTCGGCAATGCCGTTAGCGGGCACATAGACGACGTCGATGTCGGCGCGCTGTGATTCGGACGTCACAAGCGAGCTGTTGACCACCAGCAGCCCGTCCGGCTTCACCAGCGGTTCGTACTTATCGAACGAGGGCAGGTTGAGCGCGACGGCGATGTCTGGCCGGGCGACGATGGGCGCGCCGACCTCGTCGTCGCTGATGATGACGGTGCAGTGGGCCGTGCCGCCGCGCATCTCCGGCCCGTAGGAGGGAATCCAGGAGACGAAGCGGCCGGCGTCCATGCCCGCGTAGGCCAGCAGTTGCCCGGCGAAGAGCGCGCCCTGGCCGCCGAAACCTGAGATGATGATGGAGGTTTCCATTATTTGTGTCCTCAGAGGGCCGGCGCGAGCGCCGGCTCTAGCTCGCCCGCGTGCGCCTGGGCCGCGATGGCCTCGGCGAAGACCTCGCCCAGGCGCTGGATGCCCGTCTCGATGCGTTGCGGGTCGCAGAAGGAGAAGTTGAGCCGCAGGGTGTTGTGGCCGCCGCCCTCCGGGTGGAAGGCCGCGCCAGGGACGTAGGCGACCTTGTGGGTCAGGGCGACCTTGAGCAGTTCAGCCGCGTCCAGCCCTTCCGGCAGCGTGGCCCACAGGAACAGGCCGCCTTGCGGGTAAGTCCAATGCACTTCGCCCGGGAAGTACGTTTCCAGCGCGGCCAGCATGGCGTCGCGCCGCTCGCGGTAGACGGCGCGGATGCGGCGGACGTGGTTATCCAGGAAGTTGTTCTCGCCGGTAAGGATTTCGTAGGCGATCATCTGGTTGAGCGTGGCGGTGTGCAAGTCCATGCCCTGCTTGGCCACGACGCAGCGCTGCACGACCTCAACCGGGGCGACGAGCCAGGCCAGGCGCAGACCGGGGGCCAGCGTCTTGGAGAAGGTGCTCAGATAGATGACATTGCCGCGCATGTAGGCCCGGCCGTTGCCATTGTGGGTGTCGTCGCCGTAGTAGGGGCGGGTCTCAGACCCGCCCCTACCATCGATGACGCCACGTCCGTAGGGGCGCGTCTCAGACCCGCCCCTACCATCGACGACGCCACGCCCGTAGGGGCGGGTCTCAGACCCGCCCCGACAGCACTCGGCGTCGATGACGACCAGCGGCGGCAGGTGGTCGCCCTCGTAGCGCAGTTCGCCGTAGGGGTCGTCCTCGATGATGGGCACGCCGTAGTGGTCGGCGATGTCGATGAGCTGCTCGCGCCGTTCCAGCGACAGGGTCACGCCGCCGGGGTTCTGGAAGTTGGGCAGGATGTACATGAATTTCGGGCCGGCGCAGAGGGCCTCTTCCAGCAGGTCCACGCGCAGGCCGTCGGCATCGGTGGGCACGGAGATGAACTCGGCCTGGTAGGCCCGCCAGGCTTGCAGCGCGCCCATGTAGCTGGGGCGCTCGGTCAGAATCAGGTCGCCGGGGTTGATCATGATCTTGCCGATCAGATCGAGCGCCTGCTGGCTGCCGCTGGTGATGAGCACGTTCTCCGGCGCGGACTCGATGCCATAGCGGGCCATCTGCCGCACAATCCACTCGCGCAGCGGCCGGTAGCCCTCCGTGGGGCCATATTGCAGCGCCTGGCTGCCCTGCCGCGCCAGGACGCGATCGGCGGCGGCGCGAAACGCCTCCACCGGGAATACCTCCGGCGCGGGCATCCCGCCGGCGAAGGAGATGATATCGGGGTTCTCGGTCAGCTTGAGCAGCTCGCGGATGGTCGAGGCGCTCATCCACTGCATCCGTTGGGCGCAGCGCTGGTTCCAAGGGGTTGTCATGTCAGGCTTGCTCCTGTTAATAGCGTTCCGGTGGGAACGGAACGTCTAATGGCGCGCGGGCGCCAACTCCGGGGCAACCTTGTAGTCGCCCAGGGGATAGATGGGGATCATGCTGTCGCGAACCCAGTCCAGGGAGTCCGCCGGCGTCATGCCCCAGTTTGTCGGACACGTCGAAAGCAACTCAACGACGCTAAAGCCCAGCCCCTTCTGCTGGGCCTCGAAGGCGGTGCGGATGGCCTTCTTGGCCTGGATGATGTGGCGGGCGTCGTGGAGGCTGCGGCGGACGGCGTAGACCGTGCCGGCCATCTGCGCCAGCAACTCGGCCATGTGGATCGGCGCGCCGGTCAGCCGCAGGTCGCGGCCGAAGGGGGAGGACGTGGTCGTCTGGCCGAGCAGCGACGTGGGAGCCATCTGCCCGCCGGTCATGCCATAGACGGCGTTGTTGATGAAGATCGTGGTGATCTTCTCGCCACGGGCGGCGACGTGCATGATCTCGGCCATGCCGATGGAGGCCAGATCGCCGTCGCCCTGATAGGTGAAGACGATCTTATCGGGGTGGACGCGCTTGACACCGGTGGCCATGGCCGGGGCGCGGCCGTGGGCCGCCTCGCACGAGTCCACCTCGAAGTAGTTGTAGGCGAAAACGGAACACCCCACCGAGGCCACCAGGATCGTATCCTCGCGAATGCCCAGTTCATCGATGACTTCGGCCACCAGCCGGTGGGCGATGCCGTGGGTGCAACCGGGGCAGTAGTGGGTGTAGACGTTGGTCAGGGCGTGGGGGCGCTCGTAGACCATCTCCTCGCGCCGCGTCTCGGTCGCGGCCGCCGCGGCAAACTCGTTAGCGGATATGATGGCCATTGCGTGCCTCCATTGGCATTGCGGTGCGCGCTACCTGCGCGTATTGCCGGCGAATCTCCGTCTCGATCTCTTCCGGCAGAGGGATGATACCGCCCATGCGCCCATAGAAGGCCACGGGCACACGGCCGCCGACGACCTCGCGCACGTCGTGGAGCATCTGCCCGGCGTTCATCTCGACGACGATGAAGGAACGTGCCGCAGGGATACGCTCGGCCAGGCGGGCCAGCTCGTTCTCCGGGAAGGGCCACAGGGTGATGGGGCGGAAGAGGCCGACGGGCAGCCCCTCGGCGCGCAGGCGCTTGACGGCCGTCTTGGCCACGCGCGCCGCCGTGCCGAAGGCCACGACGATGATCTCGGCGTCGTCGATGGCCAGGCTCTCGTAGCGCACTTCGCCCGACTGCTCGATCTGGCGCAGCTTGCCCTGTAACTCGATATTCATCTGCTCAAGCTGCTCCGCGCCCATGAACAGGGAACTGATGACGTTGTGGGGGCGGCCCTTCGCGCCGGTGACGGCCCAATCCGGCCGCTTCTCCGGCAGGGGGCGCATCTCCGGCAACTCGGCCGGCTCCATCATCTGGCCGATCGCGCCGTCGGCGATGACGAAGACGAGGGTGCGATACTTCTCGGCCAGGTCGAAGGCCAGCACCGTCAGGTCAATGGCTTCCTGGACGGTGGACGGGGCCAGGACGATGGGGTGGAAATCGCCGTGGCCGGCCGTCTTGGTGACCTGATAATAGTCCGCCTGGCTGGGCTGGATGTTGCCCAGGCCCGGCCCACCGCGCATCACGTCGATGACGACCGCGGGGACGTTGGAGCCGGCCATGTAGCTGAAGCCCTCTTGCATCAGGCTGATGCCGGGGCTGCTGGAGGAGGTCATGACCTTGGCTCCGGCGGCAGCCGCGCCGTACACCATATTGACGGCGGCGACCTCGCTCTCGGCCTGCAGGAAGACGCGGCCCAACTCGATCATGCGCCGCGACATGTGCTCCAGTAGCTCCGTTTGCGGGGTGATGGGATAGCCGAAGTACGCTTCGCAGCCGGCGCGGATGGCGGCTTCGGCAAAGGCGACATTGCCTTTCAGCAGTTGCTTGGTCATGGTTACCTGACCTCCTGGGCGAGCGCCGGCGTTCGCCCGGCGACGGGCGCGCGGCCGTTCGTGGGTCGCGCCTTCTCGACGACATCGCGGTAAACCGTGATGCAGCCGTCGGGGCAAACGGTGGCACATAGAGCGCAGCCGGTGCAGTCGTGCGCGGGGTCGAGCAAGATGACCGGCCGGTAGCCTTTGGCGTTTAGCTCCTCGGCCAGGGCCAGCACGTCTTGCGGACAGGCCGCGCGGCACAACTCGCAGCCCTTACAGCGCTCTATGTCGATTACAACTCTTCCAGTTGCCATCTAGAGAACCTCCGGTGGGAATGGGAAATTGACCTGGCGGCCGATCGGTTGCTGGGGAGGAGGCTTGTGGGATCAGCCTGCGCTCCAGTCATGTAATCCCATACGTGGACAGCATGTCAACGAGCCGGAACGCCAGGCCAAGGGTTTTGGTCTAGCTTCAGTATGGCACAGAAGGGCGACGAACTGTAAGTGACAAACAGCAGGCGAAAGCGTGAGGATTGTCACCTGTTTCCGCCCGCGAACGTGATACGCTCAGGTAGATGGCTTCGGGCCAGGACGCTTGTCCGTCCATTGCCGCCTGGTCTCCGGTGGCCGACGATCTGACGACCGACTATGACCTTTGTCTGGCCAACAGATTACATTAGACACTCGCCACAGAGCCATTTCTGATTACACTGGGGGTTAGCTAAGCCCTGTTGCCCTTTAGAGGAGAGAACATCATGGAATTCGGCATACCCAGGGAGGTACGCGATCTCGAATCGCGCGTCGGCCTGACACCGGCGGGGGTCTCATCGTTGGTGCGCCGCGGCCACACCGTCTACGTCGAGAGGGGCGCCGGCGAGGCGGCCGGCTTCAACGACGAGGCCTATCGCCACATCGGGGCGAACGTGGTCTATTCGCCCGCCGAGGTCTACGGCCGCTCCGATGTCGTCGTCAAGGTGACGCGGCCGACGGCCCAGGAGCACCGCCTCTTCCGGCCGGGCCAGACCATCCTGGCCTTCCTGCATCTGGCCGTGGCCTCGCCCGACTTCCTGTTGGCCCTGCGCGAACACGAGATCACCGCCATCGCCTCCGAGATGATCGCCGAGCCGAACGGCAACCGGCCCATCCTCGTGCCCATGAGCGAGGTGGCCGGGCGGCTGGCGCCGGTCATCGCCGGGCAGCTGCTCATGACCCCCCACGGCGGTCGGGGCACACTGCTCAGTGGTGTTCCTGGCGTGCCGCGCGGCGTCGCCGTCGTCATCGGCGGCGGCGTGCTGGGCACGAACGCGGCCCGCGCCTTCCTGAACACGGGCGCGCAAGTCGTCGTGCTGGATACCGCGCTGGAGCGCTTGCAGCACATCGACGAAATGCTCAGCGGGCGCGTGACGACGATGCTGTCCACGTCCTATAACCTCAAGCGGGCGACGGAGTTCGCCGATGTCGTCGTTGGCGCGATTCTCAGCCCCGGCCACCGCGCGCCGGTGCTCATCACCCGCGAGATGGTCCAGCGTATGCGTTCGGGCACGGTCTTCATCGACTTTTCCATCGACCAGGGCGGCTGCTCGGAGACGAGCCGGCCGACGACCCTGCGCGACCAGACCTACGTGGTCGATGACGTCATCCACTACTGCGTGCCCAACGTAACCGCGGCCGTGGCCCGGACGACAAGCCACAGCCTGACCAATGCGCTCCTGCCCTACCTCTGGGGCCTGGGCGCGCATGGCATCCTGGGGATGCTGGAGCAACAGCCCTCGCTGGCCACGGGCATCAACGTCTATCAGGGCAAGCTGGCCCACCATGACGTGGCCTCTTCGCTGGGGCGAGAAATCGAGATCGCCCTGCCGTACGTGAATGACCCAGTTGGCACCAACCACGGCGCCTGGGGAGGTGAAAAGTGAATTGGGAGACGATCTACCGTCGCAAAGTGACGGACGCGGCGACGGCGCTGGCGTGCATCGAATCGGGTAATCGCCTCTATGTCGGTGGCGGCGCGGGCGGCCCGGCCGTTCTGATTGATGGCCTGTGCGCTCGCGCGCCGGAACTGCGCGACGTTGAACTCATCCACATCCTGACCTTCATCGATGCGCCCTATGTAGACCCGAAGTATGAAGGCCATTTCCGCGACAACTCGTTGTTCATTGGCCACAACGTCCGCAAGGCGGTGCAGGAGGGGCGGGCCGACTTCACGCCCATCTTCCTGTCGGAGATTCCGGGCCTGTTCCAACGCAACATCCTGCCCATCGACGTGGCCCTGGTGTCGCTGTCGCCGCCGGACGAGCATGGCTTTTGCAGCTATGGCGTCGAGGTGGGCACGACCAAGCCGGCCGCTGAAGCCGCCCGATACATCATCGCCGAGGTTAACCGGCAAATGCCGCGCACTTTGGGCGACAGCTTCATCCACGTCAGCCGGCTCAACGCCATCGTCGAGACCGACTACCCGTTGCCGGAAGCGGTGCAGGGGCGCAGCACGGCCGAGTACATGAAGATCGGCCAGATCATCGCTGAGATGATCCCCGACGGGGCGACGATCCAGATGGGCATCGGCAGCCTGCCCGACGCCGTGCTGGAGAATCTGGGCAACCACAAAGACCTGGGCATCCACACGGAGCTGTTCTCCGACGGCGTGGTGGCGCTGTTTGAGCAGGGCATCATCACCTGCTCGCGCAAGACGTTCCACCCCGGCAAGATGGTCGCCGGCTTCCTGTTCGGCTCGGAGCGGCTCTACCGCTTCGTCGACAACAACCCTATCGTCGAGCTGCACCCGACCGAGTACGTCAACGACCCCTACAACATCGCCCGCAACGACAACATGGTGGCCATCAACGCCGCCCTGCAGGTTGATCTGACCGGCCAGGTCTGCGCCGACTCCATCGGGCCGGTGTTTTACAGTGGCGTCGGCGGCCAACTGGACTTCATCCGCGGCGCGGCCCGCTCCAAAGGCGGTCTGCCTATCATTGCCCTGCCCGCCACGGCCAAGAACGACACCATCAGCCGCATCTCGCCGCTGCTGGCCGAAGGCTCCGGCGTGACGACGACGCGCAACGACGTTCACACCATCGTCACCGAGTACGGCGTCGCCTCGCTCTACGGCAAGAGCATCCGCAAGCGCGCCGAGGCGCTGATCAACATCGCCCACCCCAACTTCCGCGACGAACTGACCCACGCGGCGCGCAAACTCGGCTACCTGTAGGCCCCGCGCTCGCCCCTCCGTCCAAAGCAAACAACCGACTCCGGCGCACTTGCCGGAGTCGGTTGTTGCTACGAAGGAGATGTGGAGATGGCGATCAGGCTTTCTTGAGCGTCGGGTCGGGTTGCTCGGTCGCGTCCTTGTGGCCGGTCCAACTCGGCCGCAGGTAGATGAACCAGTAGACCAGGCCGACCATCAGCGCGCCGCCGATGATGTTGCCGATGGTCACCGGCAGCAGGTTGGCGACCAGGAAGTTCGACCAGGTGATGTTGCCGAAGTCGGCCGCTGTCTTGCCGATGTTCTCCCAGAACGCCGGCGTGGCCCCGTTCTTGATGAACAGCGCCACCGGGATGAAGTACATGTTGGCGATGCTGTGCTCGAAGCCGGCGGCGACGAAGGCGCTGATGGGGAACAGAATCGACAGGATGCGGTCGGTCGTCGTCCGCGCGCTCATGCACAGCCACACGGCCAGGCACACCAGCGCGTTGCAGAAGATGCCCAGTACGACGGCCTGGGTGAAGGTCAGGCTGACCTTGGCGTTGGCGATGGTCAGCGCTTGCAGGCCGACCGCGCCCTGGCCAAAGGCGTATTGGCCGCTGAGGAACAGGCCATAGGCGGTCAGGATCGCGCCGATGAAGTTGCCGGCGTAGACGATGACCCAGTTGCGCAGCAGCTTGCCGGTGCTGACCTTGCGGCTGGCCCAGGCCATGACGATCAGGTTGTTGCCGGTGAATAGCTCCGCGCCGGCGACGACGACGAGGATCAGACCGAGGCAGAAGGCGAAGCCGCCGACAAGCCGGGCGATGCCATAGGCCAGCACGCCCGACGCGCCGGCCGTCACGGTGGTCATGAAGACCGCGCCCAGGGCGATGAACGCCCCGGCCAGGACGGCCAGCGCCAACATGCGGAACGGGCCGAGGTTGGCTTTGCTGACGCCCACGGCTTCGGCCTTCTTGGCCATGTCGGGCGGCAGCAATGAATCGAGCGAGAGCGGGGGAGGAGTGGGTTGAGTCATGAGTACCTCTTTCTGGAATTAAGGATTAGGAATTAGGGATTGAGAATTAGGGAAGGTTCGTGGTCTCCTCCAATCCCTAATTCGTAATTCCTAATTCCCAATTTCTCCACCTGGACGGCGCAGACTTTGTATTCGGGAATTTTGGCCGTCGGATCGACGGCGTCGATGGTCAGCAGGTTGGTGGCCGACTCGGCGTAGTGGAAGGTCATGAAGACCATGCCGGGTGCGGATCGGCGGGTGACGCGGGCGGCGGCAACGACACAGCCACGCCGCGAGGTCACGCGCACCAGGTCGCCCTGGCCCACGCCCAGCCGGGCGGCGTCGTCGGGGTGCAGTTCCGCCTCGGCCTCCGGGGCGACGCTGTCCAGGCCCGGCGACCGACGCGACATCGTGCCGCCGTGCCAGTGGAACAGAATCCGGCCGGTGGACAGCAAGAAGGGGTAGTCGGCGTCGGGCAACTCGGCCGGCGGCCGGTAGTCGAGGGCGCAGAACAGCCCCTTGCCGCGGGTGAACTGGCCCATGTGGAGCACGGGCGTGCCAGGGTGATCGGTCGTTGGGCAGGGCCATTGGATGCCGCCCTGTTCCAGACGCGCGTGGGAGAGGCCGGCGTACTGCGGCGTGACGCTGGCCAGTTCGGCGAAGATGTCGGCCGGGCCGTCGTAGCGCCAGTCCGCGCCCAGCCGTTGGGCCAGCTCCAGAGTGATCTGCCAGTCGGGTCGCGCCTGGCCGGGCGGGTCGATGGCCGGGCGAATGAGGTGGACGCGCCGCTCGGTGCTGGTGAAGGTGCCCAGCTTCTCGGCGAAGCCGGCCGCCGGCAGCACCACGTCGGCGCATTGGGCCGTCTCGTTGGGGAAGAGGTCTTGCACCACCAGGAACTCGACTGCCGCCAGCGCCTCGGCCACATGGGTCAGGTTGGGGTCGGACAGCATGGGGTTCTCGCCCATGACGTAGATGGCCCGGATGCGGCCCTCCAGCGCGCCGTGGAGCATCTCGGTGACGGTCAGGCCGGGCTTGGGGCCGAAGGTCTCCACGGGCACGCCCCAGGCGGTGGCGAATTTGCGGCGGACGGCCTCGTCAGCCACGGGCGCGTAGCCGGGGAAAACGTTGGGCAGCCCGCCCATGTCGCACGCGCCCTGGACGTTGTTCTGGCCGCGCAACGGATTGAGGCCCGTGGCCGGGCGGCCGATGTGGCCGGTTAGCAAGGCCAGGTTAGAGCAGGCCTTGACGTTGTCCGTCCCGGTCGTGTGCTGGGTGATACCCATCGCCCAGAAGATCATCGCGTTGCGGGCGTGGGCGTACATATAGGCGGCATCGACGATCTGCTGGGCGGGCACGCCAGAGACGGCCTCGGCGCGTTCCGGCGTCCAGTCGGCTACCGCGGCGGCGAAGGCGTCAAAGCCCTCGGTGCGCGCCTCGATGAAGTTCAGATTGGCCAGGTTGTCGCGGATGAGCACGTGGGCGATGGCGTTGAGCACGGCTACGTCGGTGCCCGGCCGCTGGCGCAGGTGCAGTGTGGCGAAGTTGGCCAGTTCGATCTCGCGCGGGTCGAGCAGGATGAGTCGCGCGCCGAACTGGCGTACTGCCCGCTTCATCTCCAGGCCGATGATGGGATGGGCCTCGGTCGTGTTGGAGCCGGTGACGAAGAGCAAGTCGGCGTCGACGATGTTGGCGATGGAGTCGGTCATCGCTCCGGAACCCAGTGTCGCGGCCAGACCGGCCACGCTACTGCTGTGTCAGAGACGGGCGCAGTGGTCGATGTTGTGCGTCCCGACCACCGCGCGGGCGAGCTTCTGAACGAGGTAGTTCTCCTCGTTGGTACACTTGGCCGAGACGAGGAAGGCGATGCTGTCCGGGCCGTGGGCATCGCGGATGGCGCGCAGCCGCCCGGCGACGGCGTCGAGCGCCACGGGCCAGGAGGTTTCGTGCGCCCGGCCGAACGGCTCGGCGCGGTCGCGGCGCAGCAGCGGCGTGGTCAGCCGGTCGGGGGCGTGGATGAAGTCGAAGCCGAAGCGCCCCTTGACGCACAGATTGCCGTGGTTGACTTGGTTGTCGAAGCGGCCGTTGACGCGGTAGATCATCCCGTCCTTGACGTGCAGGTCGATCTGGCAGCCGACGCCGCAGTAGGGGCAGGTGGTGGGGACAACACGGTCTGGTTGAATCATGCGCAACCTCTTGGGCGACAGGGCGATCGCCGGCGACTGTCCCTATGATACGGAATGATCGGGGCGAATGTCAGTGATAAGCATCACCCCTGCATGTGACGAATGTCATGTAATCGCGTGACGTTCGGCACTAGAGAAATAGGCCCTGTTTGCCGTATCCTGACGGGGTAGGGGCGGGTCTCAGACCCGCCCCTACGGGCGGCGCAATCTGACTGGCCCAGGCCCAGGGCACACCCGCCAGGCCGTTTACCGGTAGGGGCGGGTCTCAGACCCGCCCCTACTCAGACCCGCCCCTACGGGCGGCGCAATCTGACAACCGAGGACGATATGGCCATTGAGAAGTTGGTAACCGTTGGCAAGAAGCAGTGCGAACTCATCCATCTGGATGTTGAGCTACAGGAGCAGCGCGTCTATGCGACGGCCGACTTCCTACACACGTTCGGCGCGCCCTACCGGGTGCGCGCCTGTGTCTGCACGGCCGCGCTGGACTGCAATCTGGCCGGCATTCCCTGCAAGTGGGCCTATAACGCCCCGGACGTGGATCGCTTCTAGCATTCCCGCCTCTGTATTGCTGCCTTTTTCCACCGACGTGGCCGGCGGAGCCTGACGCCACGTCATCCACCTCTTCGGAGGGAGCGCGCGCAGAAAAGGCCCTGGGGTTAACCAGGGCCTTTTCCGTTCAAACCACACCGTGTCGGAACCGGTGACAACGACAGCAAACTAACGGAACGTCGGCGAGTAAGAGCGGACGATCTGGATGTAATTGGCGCGCTCGAAGGCGGCCGGGGCGGCGACGTTGATCTGGCTGAGGCTGCCGTGCAGCTCGTTGAGCGAGAGGTACTCGCGCTCTTCGAGCCACAGCGACATCTCGCGCAGCACCTCGCCGAAGCGGCCGATGCCGTTCTTGAGGATCTCCGAGGTCATCATGGCCACGTTTGCGCCGGCGGCGACGGCCTTCAGGGCGTCCTCGCCAGTGTGGATGCCGGTCGTCAGGGCCATATCGGCCTGGATGCGGCCATAGAGGATGGCGATCCAGCGCAGCGGCAAGCGCATCTCGTCTGACGTGGATAGATGGAGATTGGGCACCACTTCGAGATTGTCCAAATCCAGGTCAGGCTGATAGAAGCGATTGAAGAGCACCAGGCCGCTGGCTCCCGCCTCGACGAGGCGAACCATCATGTTGGCCGTCGCGCTGAAGTAGGGACTGAGCTTGACGGCGATGGGGATGCGCACCGATGCCTTTACGTCGCATATCAGGTCGATGTAGATTTGTTCGACCTCAGCGCTGGACAAGTCCAGGCGCGTGGGCAGGTAGTAGATGTTGAGTTCCAGGGCGTCCGCGCCCGCGCCTTCCATTTCCTTCGCGTAGCGAATCCACCCACCGGTGGAGACGCCGTTCAGGCTGGCGATGACGGGGATGCTGACGGCCTGCTTGGCGCGGAAGATGTGCTCCAGGTAGGCGTCGGGGCCGATGGCGCGGTAGGACGGCGCTTCGGGGAAGTAGGTCAGGGCCTCGGCAAAGCTCTGCGTGCCGTCGCTCAGGTAGCGATCGAGCGCGTGGCTCTCCTGGTTGATCTCTTCCTCGAAGAGGGAGTAGAGCACCACGGCGGCCGCGCCGGCATCTTCCATGCGACGCAGGTTGGCCAGTTCGCGGCTCAGCGGCGAGGGCGAGGCCACCAGCGGGTTCTTCAACTCAAGACCGAGGTAGGTTGTTCGCAGATCCATGGTCTTCTCCCTTACGCGTTCGTCTTCTCGGCAACGCCGGCCGCGGCGTAGCTCTGGTAGGTCTTCCAGCGCTCGGCCACGTCGGCCTTGGCCAACTTAAGCAGCCGGTCGGCCGCTTCGGGGTTGCTCTGCTGCAACATGCGATAGCGACCTTCGCGGTAGAGGTATTTCTCCAGCGGCAGTGTCGGAGCCTTGGAGTCTAGTTGGAACGGATTGTGCCCGTGGCCGTTGTGGCCATTCTGGCCATCGCCTTCCGGCGCGTGGCCCAGTTCGGGGTTGTAGCGGTACAGAATCCAGTGGCCGGAATCGACGGCCGCTGTCTGCTGCTCCAGGCCGAACTTCATGTCGTAGCCGTGGGCGATGCAATGGCTGTAGGCGATGATGAGCGACGGGCCGTCGTAGGCTTCGGCCTCCAGGAGGGCCTGCACGGTCTGCCGGTCGTTGGCGCCGAAGGCCACGCGGGCGACGTAGACGTTGCCGTAGGCCATAGCCAGTAGGCCGAGGTCTTTCTTGGGCAGCGGCTTGCCCGCCGCGGCGAACTTGGCCACCGCGCCGCGCGGCGTCGACTTGGACATCTGGCCGCCGGTATTGGAGTAGACCTCCGTATCCAGCACCAGGATGTTGACGTTGCGGCCGGAGGCCAGCACGTGGTCGAGGCCGCCGTAGCCGATGTCATAAGCCCAGCCATCGCCGCCGATGATCCAGACGGTCTTCTTGACCAGGGCGTCGGCCTTGCTCAGTAAGTCCGACATGGCCGGCTTCAGTTCCGCCAGCTTCGGGTCGCCGTCGGCCAGCAGGGCCTGCAAGCGCTCCTTCAGCAGTTGGACGTTGCGCCGCTGCACCAGGATGTCGGCTTCGGTGACCTGGTCGTTGTAGAGGATGCTCTGGGCCAGATCTGCGCCGATGACCTCACGCATGGCGCGCAGGGCATTGGTCGTAGCGTCCAGACGCTGATCGAGGGCCACGCGCATGCCCAGACCAAACTCGGCGTTATCTTCAAACAGCGAGTTCGACCAGGCCGGGCCGCGCCCTTCGGCGTTCTTGGCCCACGGGGTCGTGGGCAAGTTGCCGCCGTAGATGGACGAGCAGCCGGTGGCGTTGGCGACGATCATGCGGTCGCCGAAAAGCTGGGTGACGAGCTTCAGGTAGGGCGTCTCGCCGCAGCCGGCGCACGCGCCGGAGAACTCGAACAGCGGCTCCAGCAGTTGGTTGTACTTCACCTGGTTCAAGGGCAGCTCGGTCCGGTCGACGTTGGGCAGCGACTGGAAGAAATCCCAGTTCCGCCGTTCGGTCTCGCGCACGGCCGGCGTGTAGTCGATCATGTTGATGGCCTTGAACTTCGGCTGGCGCTTGTTCTTGACCGGGCAGACCTCGTAGCAGAGGGAGCAGCCGGTGCAGTCTTCGACCGAGGGTTGCAGGCTGTAGACCTGGTCTTTGTACTCCTTGAAGCGGGCCGGCGTGGACTTGAACGCCTCCGGCGCGCCCTCAAGGCGACCGGGATCGTAGATCTTCAACCGGATAACGCCGTGCGGGCAGACCAGCGCGCACTTGCCGCACTGGATGCAGATATCGGGGTCCCATTCCGGAACCTCGGTGGCGATGTTGCGCTTCTCCCACTTGGTCGTGCCGGTGGGGTAAGTGCCATCGACTGGTAGGGCGCTCACGGGCAGCATGTCGCCCAGCCCGGCCATCATTGGCGCGGTGACGTTCTGGATGAACGCGGGCGCAAAGGCGGGCACAACGGCCGGCTTGGTGAAGGTGCTGGTGACGGCGCTGGGGACGGTGACCTCGTACAGGTGCGACAGGGACGCATCGACGGCGGCGTAGTTCTGCTCGACGACGATCTCGCCGCGCTTGCCATAGGTCTTGGCGATGGCTTCCTTGATCTCGGCGATGGCCCGCTCGCGCGACAGCAGCGGCACGGACGTGGCTCCCTCAATCAGGGCGAAGAAGCACGTCTGCATGACCGTGTTGATGCGGCGGCCCATGTTGGTCTCGTCGGCCACGGCGTAGGCATCGACGACGAAGAAGTGCAGGCCCTTGTCGATGATGCCCTGTTGCACCTCGCGCGGCAGGTGGCCCCAAACCTCTTCCGGCCCATAGGGGCTGTTCAGCAGGAACGTCGCTCCCGGCTGGGCCAGCTTCAGCATGTCGAAGCGCTCCAGGAAGCCAAACTGATGGCAGGCAACGAAGTTGGCCCGGCTGATCAGGTAGGGCGAATGGAACGGCCGCGGCCCGAAGCGCAGATGCGAGACGGTGACGGAGCCGGACTTCTTCGAGTCGAGCACAAAGTAGCCCTGAGCGAAGTTCGGCGTGTTCTCGCCGATGATCTTGATGGAGTTCTTGTTCGCGCCGACGGTGCCGTCGGAGCCGAGGCCGAAGAAGACGGCCCGCACCACGTCGTCGGATTCGGTCGAGAAGTTCTCGTCGAAGTCGAGGCTCAGGTGGGTCACGTCGTCGTCGATGCCGACGGTGAAGTGGTTCTTCATGACCGGCTTGGCCAACTCGTCATAGACGGCCTTGACCATTGCCGGTGTGAATTCCTTCGACGACAGGCCGTAGCGCCCGCCGATGATGCGCGGCATGACCGCGAACGGGGCGTCGCCGGCGGCGACATGCTCCACCAGGGCCGAAACGATATCCAGGTAGAGCGGCTCGCCGATGCCGCCCGGTTCTTTGGTGCGGTCGAGGACGGCGATGGACTTGACGGTTGCCGGCAGGGCGTTGACGAAGGCGGCGGTGTCGAACGGCCGGTAGAGCCGCACCTTCACCGCGCCGACCTTCTCGCCGCGCGCGGCCAGATACTCGATTGTCTCCTCAACAGCCTCCGCGCCCGAACCCATCAGCACGATGACGCGCTCCGCGTCCGGCGCGCCGATGGTGTCGAACAGGTGGTACTGCCGCCCGGTCAGTTCGGCGAACTTGTCCATCGTCTGCTGGACGATGCCGGGGCAGGCCATGTAGTAGGGGTTGGCGCTCTCGCGGGCCTGGAAGTAGACGTCGGGGTTCTGGGCCGTGCCGCGCATGATGGGATTGTCGGGCGACAGGGCGCGCTCGCGGTGGGCGCGCACCAGGTCGTCGTCGATCATGGCGCGCATGACCGCCTCGTCGATTGGCTCGATCTTGTTGATCTCGTGCGAGGTGCGGAAACCGTCGAAAAAGTGGATGAAGGGTACACGGGCGCGCAGCGTGGCCGAGTGGGCGATCAGCGCCATGTCCATCGCTTCCTGCACCCTGTTGGAGCACAGGAGGGCGAAGCCGGTGTTGCGCGTGGCCATCACGTCGCTGTGATCGCCGAAGATGGACAAGCCCTGCGCGGCGAGGGAGCGCGCGGCCACGTGGAAGGTGGTCGACGTCAATTCGCCGGCAATCTTGAACATATTGGGGATCATCAGCAGCAGGCCCTGCGAGGCGGTGAAAGTCGTCGTCAGCGCGCCGGTTTGCAGCGCACCGTGGACGGCCCCGGCCGCGCCACCTTCCGATTGCATTTCGATGACCAGAGGCACCGCGCCCCAGATGTTGGTGTCGCCATGGGCCGAATAGGCATCGGCCAACTCGCCCATGCCCGAAGACGGCGTGATCGGGTAGATGGCGATCACCTCGTTCACTTTGTGAGCGACAAGGGCCGTAGCCTCATTGGCGTCGATGGTGATCATGTTCGTTGTCATAGCGTTCCCTACAGCAGTAATCAGTGATCAGTATTCAGTAGGTCAGTGCTCAGTCTGAATGATTACTGACCCACTAACCTACTGATTACTGATTACTGGATACTGTCCTACTTACTTGCTCTTCTTCTCGGCCAGCGCCGCGTGGGCGGCCGCCAGGCGGGCGATCGGCACACGGAACGGCGAGCAGGAGACGTAGTTAAGGCCGATCTGGTGGCAGAAGGCGATGGTCTTGGGGTCGCCGCCGTGCTCACCGCAGATGCCAACCTCCAGTTCCGGCCGGGTCTGGCGGCCCAGTTCAACGCCCATCTGCATCAGCTTGCCGACGCCATTCACGTCCAGCGTGCCGAAGGGGTTCTCTTCGAGGATGTTGCGCTGCTGGTACTCGACCAGGAAGCCGGATTCGGCGTCATCGCGGGAGATGCCGAAGGTCGTCTGGGTCAGGTCGTTCGTCCCGAAGGAGAAGAACTGGGCGATGCCGGCGATCTCGTCGGCCGTCAGGGCCGCGCGCGGGATCTCGATCATCGTCCCGAACTTGTAGTTCACCTGGACGCCTTGCTCTTCCATGACTTCCTTGGCCACGGCTTCCAGCGCGGTTTGCTGGACCTTTAGCTCGTTGACGTGGAAGGTCAGCGGGATCATCACCTCAGGATGGACATCGATGCCATCCTTCTGGCACTGGCAGGCGGCCTCGAAGATAGCCCGCACCTGCATCTTGGTCAGTTCGGGGATGATGATGCCCAGGCGGACGCCGCGCGTGCCCAGCATCGGGTTCTGCTCGCGCAGGGCGATGACGCGCTCCAGGTAAGCCTGCTTGACGCGGATTTCCGACAGCGCTTCGTCGATCTCGCTCAGGGTGTGGAAGTGCTGCAACTGCACCTTCAGGTCGGCCAGACGCTGCACCAGTTCCTCGTAGGAGGGCAAGAACTCATGCAGAGGCGGGTCGATGAGGCGGATGATGACCGGCTGGCCGTCCATCGCCCGGAAGAGGCCATCGAAGTCGCCGCGCTGCAGGGGCAGCAGCTTGTCGAGGGCTTCGTTCCGCTCGGTCACGTTCTTGGCCATGATCATGTTCTGGACGATGGGCAGGCGCTCTGTCTCGAAGAACATATGCTCCGTGCGGCAGAGGCCGATGCCCTGCGCGCCATACTCGCGGGCGCGTTGCGCGTCGCGCGGGTAGTCGGCGTTGGCCCAGACACCCAGCCGGCGGATTTCGTCCGCCCAGCCGAGCAGCTTGATCAGGTACGGGTTCTTGATGTCCGGCACGACGGTCGGAATCTGGCCCGTGTAGACGTTGCCCAGCGTGCCGTCGAGCGAAATCCAGTCGCCTTCCTTAATGACAAGCTCGCCGATGGTCATCTGACGCAGGTCGAGGTCGATCTCCAGTTCCACGACGCCGACGACGGCCGGCTTGCCGAACTGGCGGGCGACGAGAGCGGCGTGGCTGGTGCGGCCGCCGCGGCTGGTGAGGATGCCTTGCGCGGCCAACATGCCGTGGACATCGTCGGGCTTCGTCTCCGGGCGGACCATGATGACCTTGCGGCCCTCTTCCTTGGCCCAACGCTCGGCGGTGTCAGCGTCGAAGGCGATGACACCGACGGCCGCGCCGGGGGAGACGTTCAGACCGGTGGCGATCTTCTTGGAGGTCTTCAGCGCTTCGCTGTCCAGCTGCGGGTGCAGGAAGAAGTCCACCTGCGCCGGCTTGACGCGCCAGACGGCCTCTTCCTTGGTGATGAGGCCTTCTTCAACCATATCGACGGCGATCTTCACTTCCGCCTGGGCGGTGCGCTTGCCGTCGCGGGTCTGCAGGAGCCAGAGCTTGCCATTCTCGATGGTGAACTCCATGTCCTGCATGTTGCGGTAGTGCTTCTCCAGTTTGGCGGCGATGTCCAGGAACTCCTGGTACGCCTTGGGCATGATGTCCTTCAGTTCTTGCAGCGGCTGGGTGGCGCGGATACCGGCGACAACGTCTTCGCCCTGGGCATTGACGAGGAAGTCGCCTTCCGGTTCCTTCTCGCCGGTGGAGGCGTCGCGGGACATGGCCACGCCGGTGGCCGAGTTGTTGCCGATGTTACCGTAGACCATCGTCTGGATATTGACGGCCGTGCCCAGGTCGTGGGCGATGCCGGCGGCGTTGCGGTAATCGATGGCCCGGCGGCCGTTCCACGACTTGAAGACCGCTTCCGTGGCCAGCCGTAGCTGCTCATACGGGTCGGTCGGGAAGTCGCTGCGCGTGAAGGTGCGATAGATTTCCTTGAAGCGGCGGGTGACCACTTCCCAGTCCTGCGCCTTCAGCTCGGCGTCGGTCTTGACGCCGGCCAGTTCGCGGCGGGAGGTGATGACAGCCTCGAAGGCCTCGTCCGGCACGCTCATAACCACGCTGCCGAACATCTGGATGAGGCGGCGATAGAGGTCAAAGACGAAGCGGCGGTCGTTGGTCAGGCGGGCCATCGTCTCGGCGATCTCGTCGTTGAGGCCGATGTTGAGGACGGTGTCCATCATGCCGGGCATGGAGAACTTGGCGCCGGAGCGGCAGGAGACGAGCAGCGGGTTCTCGGTCCCGCCGAAGGTCTTGCCGGTCAACTTCTCGATCTCCTTCACAGCGGCCAATTCCTGCTCCCACATTCCGGGCGGGAACTGACCGCCCTCGGCCAGGTAGGCGTTGCAGGCTTCCGTGGAGACAGTGAACCCGGGGGGCACGGGAATGCTCTGGCGGGTCATGTCCATGAGGCCGGCGCCCTTGCCGCCCAGGAGGGCGCGCACGCCATCCCACTGGCCGCCGACGGTAGCCTCGGCATCCTTCACTTCACCGAAAAGATAGACCCACTTCTTATTGGTCATAGGTTTGTGTCCGTTGCCGCCCTTGTCCGTGACGGCCGGGGGAGTCATGAGTTGTTCCGACATGGGTGATCTCCTTAAAACAAAACCGAATTGGCCGTAGCTCTGTCAGGCGGCGGCCCTCTTCGAAATACTCGTTGTCAACCTTTGCCATTTTAGGGATTCCGCCGGTTACTGGTTAGTGACAGATTGCACCTGAATAGCTGACAAAAGTCATAGATGCCCGCGATGTCTTTTGTACGGCTGTTGTCTTTGGCTTATACTTGCGACGATATGACCCAGATGTTGCGTCTGATGCTCGTCGATGACCATGAGGTTGTGCGTCTCGGTATGCGCGCGTTGCTAGAGCGCCACCCATCGTTCACCGTCGTCGGCGAGGCGTCCACCGAGGATGAGGCTGTGGCCCTGGCTCTCGAACTCCAGCCCGATCTCGTGCTCATGGACATTCGCCTGGCGGGCGGCAGCGGCATCGAGGCGTGCCAGAAGATCAAGGAGCTGTTGCCGGAGACGCAGGTCATTATGCTGACCTCCTTCGCCGAGGACGAGCTGCTCTTCGCCGCCATCCGCGCCGGGGCGACCGGCTACCTGCTCAAGCAGATTGCCGGCGGCGACGTCATCCGCGCCATCGAGGCGGCCGCCCGCGGCGAGTCGATGCTCGACCCCTCGCTGACCCAGCGCGTCTTCTTCGAGGTGCGCCGCTCCATTAAGAAGGAAGAGGCCATTGCCTTCCAGGACCTGACCGCCCAGGAGCGCCAGGTGCTTCTGCTCATCGCCGGCGGCAAGACCAACCGTGAGATCGCCACCGACCTGTTCCTGAGCGAGGGCACGGTGCGCAACTACGTCAGCAGCATTCTGTCCAAGCTGGGCGTGTCCAACCGCGCCGAAGCAGCGGCCTACGCCATCAAGCACCACCTGCAAGATCACATCTAGCGAGCGCAATGGCCGATTCCCCCCTGCCACAACTGACCGACGACGCCGCCCGCCGGGCGTTGGCGACGTTGACCCGTTCGGCCGTGGCCATTGCCGGCGAGCTGGACGTGGGCAAGGTGCTCCAGCTCATCGTCGATTCGGCCCGCGAGCTGGTCGGGGCGCGCTACGCCGCGCTGGCCGTTGGCGAGTGGCGCAGCGGCAGCCAGGGCGCTGTGCAGCGCTTTGTCTTCAGCGGCCTGTCGCCGGAGGAGGGCCGCCGCGTGCCCCACTGGCCCCACGGCCGCGGGCTGCTGGGCGCGGTCATCCACGGTGGGGAGACGATTCGCGTCGACGACATCGCCGCCGACCCGCGCTCCACCGGCTTCCCCGGCGGCCATCCGGTGATGACCAGCTTCCTGGGCGTGCCCATCGTCGGCGCGGGCGAGACCTACGGCAACCTCTACCTGGCCGACAAGCTCGATGCGCCGTCGTTTAGCGACGGCGATGAGGAGCTGATCCGCATGCTGGCCGCCCATGCCGCTGTGGCCATCCAGAACGCGCGCCTCTACGCGCAGTTGGAGCGGCTGGCCGTGTTGGAGGAGCGCACGCGCATCGGCATGGACCTGCACGATGGCGTCATCCAATCTATCTACGCTGTTGGCCTGACGCTGGAATCGACGCGCCTGGCGCTACCGGAGGGGGCCGACGAGGCCATGACGCTGCTGGACGCCGCTATCGGCGGGCTGAACGACGCCATCCGCGACATTCGCAACTTCATCCTCGACCTACGGCCGCGGCGCTTTGCCGGCGACGTGCAGCAGGGCATGGCCCAGTTGGCGCGCGAGTTCCAGGCCAACACGATGGTGCCTGTGTCGATGAGCATGCCGGAGCGGCTCGACGACCTGCCCTTGCCGCTCGGCCGGGCCATCTTCCTGACCACACAGGAGGCGCTGGCCAACATCGCCCGCCACGCGCGGGCCAAGCGGGTCAACGTCAGCCTGCACCTGAACGCCAACCGGGTGATTCTGAAGGTGCAGGACGATGGCCAGGGCTTCGATACGCAAAATCAGAACCTGCGGCTGGGGCACGGCCTGGCCAACATGCAATCTCGCGCCGAGAGCCTCGGCGGCCTGTTCGACATCCGCTCCAGCCCCGGCGCGGGTACGACCGTGATCCTCGACCTCCCCCGCGAACCCCACGCCTCCGCCAGTATGTGATAGATGTCGCCCGGATGGGTGACTTTCGTCATTGAGTTGGCTGCCTGCCAGTGGCTATACTGGCAACAATGACGCGCGATCAGGCCCATCGCCGCGGCGACAGCGCGGGCGACCAGGCTGCCGCGTCAGCCAGAGGAGGCGCCGGCCATGTTGGGCACACCTCTTGAGACAGGCAAGATGATAAGGCCGCAGAGCACGCCGACAACCAGCATCCTGATCGTGGAGAAGCACACCGCTGTGCGGCGCGCGCTGCGCAAGCGGCTGAGCGCGACGCCCGATCTGGAGGTGCTGGCCGCTGTCCCGGAACCGGCCGCGGCGATGCCCTACTTCGGCGGCGACTGCCGCGCGCCCGATGTCGTCTTGCTGGGCCTCCACAGCGGTTCCGACGAGGAGCTTTTCGCCACACTGACGATGGTGCAGAAGATGGCGCGCTGCTCGGCGGCGGTGATTATTCTGGCCCCCTATGCCGACGAGGTGGAACGCCTGCTGTTGCAGCAGGCCGGCGCCAGCAGCTACCTCCTCAAGTACATCGACTCCTACCGGCTCATTCAGGAAATCAAGGCCGTGTCCCAGCAGGGGCACAGCGCTGTGCAGGGCGACTAAGCCGCCGTGGTCGCGCTCTGCGGCCGGACGATCAGCACCGGCACCGGCGCTGACTGGAGCACGCGCGTGGCCACGCTGCCGAACAGCCAGCGGCTCAGCCCGCCGCGGCCGTGGGTACACATCACCACCGTATCCGCGCCAACGCCGCGCACGGTATTGATGATCTCCGTGGCGACGTCCTCCGCTTCGACCACCTGGTAGTGGGCGCGATAGTGTTGGCTGCGCAGCGACCCCTTCTGGAACTGCAAATACTCGATGGCCTCCTTGTAGAGGTCGTCGCGCACGCGGATGGTGAAGTCGGCTGAATCCGGCGTCAGCGCGCCCTCGCCCAGCCGGGGCGGGGCGATGACGCGCAGCAGGGTGATGTCGCTATCGAATTGGGCGGCCAGTTCCAGGGCATAGGGCAACGCCGCCTCGGCGAACCCGGAGCCGTCGAGGGGGACGAGGAGATGTTTGAACACGGAGAGCCTCTTGGTTGAGCTTAGGCGACATCCAGTCGCTTGCGTTTGTGGTTGCCTGCCTCGTGGGCGTCTAGCGCGTTGCCGGCGCGGTTGGCCGCGCGCAGATAGGCGATCGCTAGGACGAACATGACGGTGACGATTGCGGCGGAGATGAGACAGAAGCGGCAGACGGCGTGGATGACGAAAACCTCCAGCGCGGTCAGGCCGAGCGTAAAGACAAAGGCCAGGCCGGTGAGACCGAGCAGCAACTCCGGCAAATAGCGCCGCACCGGCGGCAGCCAGTCGGCCAGCCACGTGGCCAAGAAGATGGTCGTGTAGCCGGCGAAGCCGATCAGGGCCACGGGGATGGGGCCGATGGAGGCATAGCGCGCGCCGGGGCCGCTGACCAGGCCGCAATCCTCCCAGCCGCCGACCTTGCAGGCCGACACCAGGGCGCCGTTATGGTAGAGCAGCAAGTAGCCGGCCACCAGCAGTCCGGGCACGGCCAGGAGTTGGATGAGTCGCGCTTGCCATCTATCCGGCATCGAAACAGGCTCCCTTCGCCACGCGGCTATTGCGCCGCCAGCAGCGAGTTGATCGTCTCGGCAAAGGCCGACAGCGGCTGCTCGCCGGTCAGGGTCACGTCGTTGAGGAAGAAGGTCGGCGTGCCGCTGACGCGGTTGGTGCGCGCCATGTCGCGATTGGTGTTGACGAGGTCGAGGTTGCGGCCGTCGTCCATGCAGCTGCGGAAGGCGTCCATGTCCAGGCCAATGCTCTCGGCCGCCTGCTCAAAGCCGGCTGCCGTCAGGCGAACATCGAGCGATTCGATGGCGAACAGGGCGTTGGCGAAGCCGAAGTAGTTGTCCTGTTCGCCCGCGCACAGGGCCGCGCCGGCGGCCGGCACGGTCGTGGCGCTCAGCGCGTAGGGCAGCGCCACCCAGCGCATCGTGCCGTCGTCGACGAACTCCGCCTTGAGGTCTTCGGCGGTGGTGTTGTGGAAGGCGGTGCAGTGGCTACAGCCGAAGTCGGAGACCTCGACCATTGTCACTGGGGTATCGGTCTCGCCCATCGCGGCGCAATTCTGGGGGTTGCTTTCGCAGAATTCGGCCAGCGTCTGCACGGTCTGCGACTCGGTCGGCCGCAGGGCCAGGAAGAGCAGCCCGCCGAAGATCACCAGGCTGACGACGATCAGACCGGCGACGACGAGCCAGTTGGTCTCGCGTGTTTGCTGCTGCTTTTTGTGACGTTGGGGGGGTGTCTTGGCCATAATGCTCCTCTGCGGTCTATGAAAGTAGTCGCCAGTGTATCCCTTGCCCGGCGGGGAGGCAACCCTTCTCATTGGCCGGCAGCTAAAAACCCGATGAATGTCATCTCGCAAAGGTGACATTCGCCACCCCACGCCGCCGCGCGAATGGACTACACTTAAGCTAAGGGCGACCCCACGCAGGGGACGCAAGGAGCCGACGATGCTGAGCGTAAACGATCTCATGACCCCTATTCCCGACACGGTGACCCCGCAGACGACCCTGCGACAGGTCATCGAAGTGATGAAGGCCCAGGCTTGCCGCCAATTGCCGGTCATGCAGGACGGCAAGCTCGTCGGCATCATCACCGATCGCGACGTGCGTCTGGTGATGAATTCGCCGCTGATCATGCACGGCCGCTGGCAAGACGAGGAGATTCTGGACACGATCACCGCCGAAAGCTGCATGACTCCCGACCCAATGACCGTGGCTCCGGACATGCCCGCCTATCAGGCCGCCAATATGCTGAGCACCTACAAATTCGGCGCGCTGCCTGTCGTGGACAATGAGGGGCTTGTAGGTATCATTACTGTGACCGACTTCCTGAATTACTTCGCCATGCAACAGCCCGAAGCGATCGACCAACGCGATTAGCCGCCGGCAAGGAGGTAGAGTCATGGTTCCCTTTCGGAAGATTCTGGTTTCCCTGGATGGCTCGGAACTGGCCGAGAACGCTCTCGCGCCGGCGCTGAGGATTGCCGAGGCGATGGCCGCGCGCGCGGGCGGCCAACCGGTGAAGCTCATCTTGCTGCGCGTCGTTGGCCCGGTGGCGCTGGTGGCCGCCGACCCGCTGCTCTACGACGAGCTGATGCGCATGGGCATCGACGAGGCCCAGGCGTACCTGAACACCGTCGTGACCTCGCTCAAGCCGGGGCAGGTGGCCGTTGAGGCCCACGCCGCGGCCGGTTCCGCGGCCAACGCTATTGTCCAATACGCCGAGACCAATGGTGTGGACCTGATTGTCATGTGCAGCCACGGCCGCACCGGCAGCAGCCGTTGGGTCTATGGCAGTGTCGCCGAGAAGGTGCTCCACCACGCCTCTTGTGCCACCATCATCATCCGCGCCCATGTTGGCGTGCCCGCCTTCCAGAACCGCAAGGTGCTTGTGCCGCTGGATGGTTCGCCGCTGGCTGAGCGCGCGCTGGAGCCGGCGCTGACCATCGCCGACGCGGTGGAATCGGACGTGACGCTGCTGCGCGTCACCAGCGGGCGCGAACCGCTGCCGGAGGGCCTGACGCCCAGCGGCGAGGACGCCGCCGCGGCGCTGGACACGGCCGCGGGCCAGGAGCGCGCCGAGGCCGAGGCCTACCTGCAAAAGCTTTGCGCCGCCCACCCGAACCAGCGCCTGGCCTGCGCGGTGGTGACGACGAGTGGCGACATCGCCGATGCGCTGGTGACCTACGCCGACGCCCACGGCGTAGACCTCATCGTCATGTCCAGCCACGGACGTTCCGGCATCGGCCGCTGGCTCCACGGCAGCGTCGCCGAAAAGGTCTTGCGCGGGGCTAATTGCGCCACACTCATCGTTCGCAGCCCGCGCGGCTAGAGGCAGCAATGACACACCCCCAGCCGCTCTCGGCCGAGAAGCTCTACCACGCCTTCGACGCGACGACGCTGCCCTTCGAGACGACGGCCGAGCTGCCCGACGGCCAGGAGATCATCGGCCAACAGCGGGCCATCGACGCCATCCGCTTCGGCATCGGCATGCGCCACCAGGGCTATAACCTCTTCGCCCTTGGCCCCAACGGCACCGGCCGGCAGACGCTCATCAGCCGTTTCCTGCGCCGCCGTGCCGTGGGCGAGCCGATTCCCGATGACTGGTGCTACGTCTACAACTTCGAGCAGCCCTACAAGCCGCGCGCCCTGGGCCTGCCGCCGGGCCGGGCGGTGGCGCTGCGCGACGATATGAAAAAGCTGGTGTCGGAACTGGCCTCCATGCTGCCGGGCGTCTTTGCCGGCGAAGAGTATCAGGCCCAAAAGCACGCCCTGGAAGAGGAGTTGCACGGCCTTCAGGTCGAAGCGCTGGACAAGCTGCGCGAAGAGGCCAAGGGGCACGGCATCGCTCTCATTCAGACGCCCAACGGCTTCGCCTTCGCGCCGCTGAAAGAGGGCGGCGAGGTCATCGCCCCGGACGAGTTCATGCAGCTCGACGCGGAGAAGCAGAAGGAGATCGAGTCGCAAGTGAACGCGCTGGGCGAATCGTTGCAGCACATCATGGAGCAAATGCCCAAGCTCCAGCGCGACATGCAGGCCCGGCTGCGCGAACTGAACGAGCGTGTCGTCGGCTTCAGCATCGCCCCACTGCTGGACGAACTGCGCCAGAAGTACGCCGACGTGGCCGCCGTTGCCGCCCATCTGGACGCCGTGCAAGCCGACATCATCGCTAACTTCGACGCCTTCCTGCAAGATGAGGAATCGGCCGGGCGGCAACTGCTGGGCGCGGCGCTGGGCATCGCCTCGACCGAGAGGCGCGTGTCCCTCTCGCGCTACGAGGTCAACGTCGTCGTTGACAATGGCCAGACCGAGGGGGCGCCGGTCATCTTCCTGGATCAGCCGCGCTATCAAGACCTCGTCGGCCGGGTCGAACACGTCGCCCAGATGGGCGCGCTGGTGACTGACTTCACTCTCATCAAGCCGGGCGCGCTGCATGCGGCCAACGGCGGCTACCTGGTCATCGATGCGCTCAAGCTGCTGACCGAGTCCTTCGCCTACGAGGGGTTGAAGCGCGCCCTGCGCAAGCGAGCCGTCGACATCGAGTCGCTGGGGCAGGTCTACAGCCTGATCAGCACCGTCTCGCTGGAGCCGGAGCCGATCCCTCTGGATGTCAAGGTCGTCCTGATCGGCGAGCGCACGCTTTACTACCTGCTCAGCAGCGCCGATCCCGAATTCAACGAGTTGTTTAAGGTCTCGGCCGACTTCGAGGACGAGATGGGCCGCGGGCCGGATAGCGCCCTGGCCTACGCCCGCGTCATCGCCGAGTTGACCCACGCCGAGGACTTGCGTCCCTTCCACCGCGGCGCGGTCGCCCGCGTCGTCGAGCACGGCTCGCGCCTGGTAGAGGACATCACCAAGCTGTCCACCCACATGCAGAGCGTCACCGACCTGCTGCGCGAGGCCGACTATTGGGCGGGCCAGGCCCTCGCACCAACCGTCAGCGCGGAGCACGTGCAGCGGGCGCTGGACATGCAGACCTATCGCGCCGGGCGTGTTCAGGAGCAGATGCAGGCGGCCATTCTGCGCGACCGCGTCCTCATCGATACCGAGGGGGCCATTGTCGGCCAGGTCAACGGCTTGTCGGTCTATCAGCTCGGCAGCCACATCGGCGGTCATAGCTTTGGCCAGCCCAGCCGCATCACCGCGCGGATTCGCATGGGCAGCGGCGAGGTCATCGACATCGAGCGCCAGGTGGACATGGCCGGGCCGATCCACTCCAAGGGTGTGCTCATCCTGGCGGGCTTTCTGGGGCAGCGTTTCGCTGTTGAGCGGCCGTTGTCGCTGTCGGCGACGCTGGTCTTCGAGCAGTCCTATGGCGGCGTCGAAGGGGATAGCGCGTCGTCGGCCGAACTCTACGCCCTGCTGTCGGCCATCGCCGATGTGCCTGTCAATCAGGCGCTGGCCGTGACCGGCTCGGTCAACCAGCGCGGGCAGATTCAGGCCATCGGCGGCGTCAACGAGAAGATCGAGGGCTTCTTCGATGTCTGCCGCGCCCGCGGCCTGACCGGGGAGCAGGGCGTGCTCATCCCGGCGGCCAACGTCGATAACTTGATGTTGCGGCGCGACGTGGTCGAGGCCGCCGCGGCCGGGCAATTCCACATCTATCCGGTCACGACTGTGGACGAGGGCATCGCCCTGCTGACCGGCCTGCCGGCGGGCGAGCCGGACGAGGATGGCCACTATCCGCCCGATAGCGTCAACGGCCGCATCGTTGCCCGGCTCACGAAGCTGGCCGAGACGCAGCGCGCCTTCAACGCCCCGGCCCGGCCGGAGACGGACGATGCGCCGCAGGAGTCCGATGATGAGCATGGAACCGATGCCGCCGGCTGAGGCCGAGCCGCAGCCCGTGGGCCTTGAGGTGGCCGAGGAGGCGACGACGGCCGAGACGACGGCCGACCACACCCCGCGCCGCATTCTCGTCGCCCTGGACGCCTCGGCCCACAGCCACGCCGCCCTGGCCGCGGCGGTGGCGTTGGCGGCGCGCCTGCACGCGGAGATCGAGGGGCTGTTCGTCGAGGACATCAACCTGCTGCGCTTGGCCGAACTGCCTTTCGCCCGCGAGATTCGCTTTGGGCAGGCGGGCGCGCGCCAGGTCGAGGCCGAGGCGCTGCGGCGCAACCTGCGCGCCCGCGCCGCCGTGCTGCGGCGCGAACTGGAGGAGATCGCCACCGAGAACCATCTCAGCACCACCTTTCGCGTGGCGCAGGGGGCCGTAGCCGAAGAAGTCCTGACTGCCGCCCGTGAGGTTGACCTGCTGGCCCTGGGGCGGCTGGGTCATTCGCTGGCCCAGCGCGTGCGGCTCGGTTCCACTGCCCGCGCGGCGATTGCCCGGGCGGCTTCGGCCGTGCTGCTGGTGCAGCCTGTCGTGGCCTCGGGGCCGGTGGTGGTGCTCTACGATGGCTCGGCTGCCGGCGCGCGCGCCCTGGCGCTGGCCGCTCAGGTCAGCGGCGAGACCAGCGAGTTGCGCGTCCTCGTCTGGGCGCCGGATGAGGAGACCGCTTTCGAGCGCCGCCAGTTGGCCGCCCACGTACTGAGCGCGCGGCAGGCCGACACGCAATATCAACACCTGGCCGACGGCGACGCGCCGCGCGTCCTGGCCTGGGTTAACAGGCAGGGCGGCAGCCTGCTCATCATACCGGCGGCCGAGGGGGATTGGCCGGAGGGCACACAGGCGGCCTTGCTGGACGAAGCGCAGCCACATCTGTTGTTAATCAGGTAAAATCCGAATAGGTGTGCTAAGATATTGCTTCGCGGACGCGCCGCCGGCCGGTGCGACGCGCCCGAGCGCCGATGAGTTACACACCCAGCGATCACCTCGCCGAAGTGCTGAACAGCTTGCCGACCAAGCCCGGCGTCTACCTGCACAAGGACGCCGAGGGCAACGTCCTCTACGTCGGCAAGGCCATCAATCTGCGCAATCGGGTGCGCTCCTACTTCCACAGCAACGTCGATTCGATCAAAACGCTGCGCCTGCGCCAGCACATCGCCGACGTCGAAGTTATCATCACCGATTCCGAGCTGGAAGCGCTGCTGCTAGAGATGAACCTCATCAAGCAGTACCAGCCGCGCTTCAACGTGCGCCTGAAGGACGACAAGCGCTACCCCTACATCAAGGTACACTGGTCGGACCCGTTCCCCAAGGTGACGGTGACGCGACGGATGGTGCGCGACGGCGGGCGCTACTTCGGCCCTTACACCTCCGTCTGGGCTGTACAGCAGACGCTCGACCTGTTGCGCAAGGTCTTCCCTTATCTGACCTGCGACCGCGTCATCACCGGCCAGGATGAGCGTGCCTGCCTCTACTATGACATCAAGCTGTGCAATGCACCCTGCATCGGCGCGGTCAACCAGGAGCAGTACCGGGCGACGATCAAGCAGCTCATGGACTTCCTGGATGGCAAATCGGATCACATCGTCCGCGGGCTGGAGCAGCGCATGGCCGCGGCGGCCGAGAATCTCGACTTCGAGCGCGCCGCCGAAATTCGCGACCAGCTCAAGGCCATCGAGCGCATCACCGCCCGCCAGAAGATCATCGGCCCCGACGAAACCGACCAGGACGTAATCGCCTTTGCCCGCGACGACGGCGAGGCCTGCGTGCAGGTGTTCTTCATTCGCCACGGCAAGCTGATCGGCCGCGAGTACTTCATGCTCGACAACGCTGAGGGCGAGAGCGACCAGGATGTGTTGCAGGAGTTCCTGACGCAGTTCTACGAAGACGCCGCCTACGTGCCCAAAGAGATCTTGTTGCCGGCCGAGGTCGAGGAGGCGCGCATCATTGAGGAGTGGCTGCGCCGCAAGCGCGAAACCAAGGTGACCCTACAGGTGCCGCGGCGAGGCAAGAAGCGCGAACTGGTGCAAATGGCCGCCGAGAACGCCCACGACACGCTGGCGGCGCTGCGGCAGCAGTGGGCCGCCGACCGCTCCAAGCACGTCACGGCCATCACCGAACTCCAGGAGGCGCTGAAGCTGCCCACGCCGCCGGCGCGCATCGAGTGCTACGACATCAGCCACACCCAGGGCCAGCAGACGGTCGGGTCGATGGTCGTCTTTGTGCAGGGCGCGCCGCAGAAGAGCGACTACCGGCGCTTCAACGTGCAGTCGGCCACCAACGACGACTACAGTTCCATGCGCGAGGTGCTGGCGCGCCGCTTCCAGCGCTACCGCGACACGCTGGCGGGCGAGCTACACGATCCCAGCCAGATCAAGCCGCGCGCGGAGCGGCCGACGGCCTGGGCTATCCTGCCCGACCTGCTGATCATCGACGGTGGCAAGGGACAGTTGGCTGTCGGCCAGGAAGTGCTACGGCTGTTCGACCTAGGGGGGGAGGTGCCGCTGGCGGCGCTGGCCAAGCAGGAGGAGGAAATCTTCCTGCCCGACCGGCCGCAATCGGTGCTGCTGCCGCGGCGGTCGGAGGCGCTCTACCTGGTGCAGCGCGTCCGCGACGAGGCCCACCGCTTCGCCAACGAGGGCCACCGCAAGCGCCGGTCGAAGGTCGGTGTGGCCTCCATCCTCGATAGCGTGCCCGGCGTCGGGCCGCGGCGGCGGCAACTGCTGCTGAAACGCTTCGGCTCGCTGGAGGCGCTGCGCGAGGCGTCGATTGAGGAGATCAGCGCCGTGCCCGGCATCCCGGCCGAGGTAGCGGCGGCGATCAAATCCTACTTGCAGTAGCGCCGCGACCGGTGGCTATCCGTTCGTTTTGTCGTCCCTGGCTGCCTTGGCCAGCGCTTCCAGTCGTCCCGCGCAGAGCAGCAGGGCCAGCGCCGTCGGCCCGTCGCTGATCTCCCCGGCGCGGGCCATGCGCAGCGCTGCGGCAATCGGCAGCCGGTGGACATGCATCACCTCGGCCGCTTCGTGGTGGGTCGGCCCGATCGCGACGCCTGTGGCCAGAAAGATGTGGCCGATCTCGTTGCAGATGCCATTGGCCAGGAAAGCGCGGCTGACGTAGGTCAGTTCCCCTCCCTCGCCGCCGACTTCCTCGCGCAGTTCCTCGCGGGCGGCCTCCTCTCGCGTCTGCCCCGGCTTGACGCTGCCGGCGGGCACTTCCCAGCACCACTCATCGACCGTGTAGCGATACTGGTAGACCATAAGCACCTCGCCGGCGGCGGTCACGGGCACGATCCAGACGGCGTCGGCCTTCTCGATGACGTTGTAGACGCCCGGCCGGCCGTCGGGCGTGAGGATGTCGTCTTGCCGGACGCGATACCAGGGGCACTCCCAGGCGATGCGGCTGGCGATGGTTTGGAAGGGGCGCGGCGGCGGGGTGGTCATAGGCGCTCAGGCGGATTTGGCGGCGGCGATGAAGGCGCGCACGCGGTCGGGGTCTTTGATGCCCGGCGCGCTTTCGACGCCGCCGGCGACATCGACGGCGAATGGCCGCACGCGGGCCACGGCGGCGGCGACGTTGTCGGGCGTCAGGCCCCCGGCCAGCATCAGGCGGGGCACAGCCGCGGCCAGCGCCGCCGCCAGCGCCCAGTCGCCCGTCTCGCCTGTGCCGCCGTAGAGCCGGCCGTGGGGTGTGTCCAGCAGCAGGCGCGGGCCGGGCAGCCCGTCGGGCGCGAGATAGCGGGGACTGCTGGCGGCAGCCTCGCGAATTTCACGGAGAAGCGCGTGACGCGTCCGCTGCTCGCCGCGAAGGATCTCGTCAAGCACTACCCGACACGGCAGGGTACGGTGGCGCGCGCTGTGGACGGCGTCGGCCGCCAGGTCGATGTAGGTGTCGGCGCCGGGCAGC
>ERZ724512.65-NODE-65-length-39253-cov-11.634088_pt1 | contig 39253 bp, 38 predicted proteins | sample MGYA00376045_ERZ724512 | MGnify/ENA primary metagenome ERZ724512 (study PRJEB28724, sample SAMN07190883) | activated sludge metagenome | isolation source: activated sludge of sewage treatment plant in Hong Hong | place: Hong Kong | collected 2016-03-17 ... | reverse complement strand
TGATCCCGCCGGCGACGATGCTGAGCGAAGTGATGAGGAGGAGCGGCGCATGATCGAAGAGGCTCTCTTCGATGCCGAGGAGAAGATGGAGAAGGCGGTGGCGGTCGCCCGAGACGACCTCTCGTCCATCCGGACCGGGCGCGCCAACCCCGGCATGTTCGCCCGCGTCGCCGTCGACTACTACGGGTCGATGACCCCGATCACCCAGCTCTCCAGCGTCAACGTGCCCGAGGCGCGCCTGGTGGTGATCAAGCCCTACGAGGCCTCGCAGCTCAAGGCGATCGAGGAGGCCATCCGCAACTCCGATCTCGGGGTCAACCCGACCAACGACGGCAACGTGATCCGGGTGTCCATCCCGCAGCTCACCGAGGAACGCCGCCGCGAGCTGGTCAAGCAGGCCAAGGCCAAGGGCGAGGACGCCAAGGTCTCGGTGCGCAACGTGCGTCGCCGCGCCATGGAGGAACTGCACCGCATCCGCAAGGACGGCGACGCCGGTGAGGACGAGGTGGGCCGCGCCGAGAAGGACCTCGACAAGGTCACCCACACCTACACCAACCAGATCGACGAACTGGTCAAGCACAAGGAAGGCGAACTGCTGGAGGTCTGATGACCGCCCAGCAACGATCGCCCGTGGCCGATACCGATTCCGGCGCTTCCGGTTCCGCGGCACCGGAGAAGAAGACGTCCCGAGCCGGTCGCAACCTGCCCGCCGCCATCGCGGTCGGCGTGCTGCTCGGCGCCATGGCGATCGGGAGCCTGCTGTTCGCGCCGAGATGGTGGCTGCCGTTGCTGGCCACCGCGATCGCGATCGCCACCCACGAGGTGGTCCGCCGGCTTCGCGAACACGGCTACGCGATGCCCGTCGTCCCACTGCTTATCGGCGGTCAGGCGATGATCTGGCTCGCCTGGCCGTGGGGTGTGGCGGGAACGCTGGGCGCCTACGGCGGCACCGTCGTCGTCGCCATGGTGTGGCGCCTCGTCGGGCAGGGTCTGCGCGAGCAGCCGGTCAACTACCTGCGCGACATCGCCGCCACGATCCTGCTCGCCACCTGGGTGCCGTTGTTCGCCAGTTTCACCTCGCTGATGATCTTCCAGCCCAACGGCGGTGGCCGGGTATTCACCGTGATCGCCACCGTGGTCTTCGCCGACATCGGCGGCTACATCGCCGGGGTGCTGTTCGGCAAGCATCCGCTGGCGCCGGCGATCAGCCCGAAGAAGTCATGGGAGGGACTGGGCGGCTCACTGCTGTTCGGCATCACCGCGGCCGTGCTGTCGGTGATGTTCCTGCTGCACCAGCCGGCCTGGGTGGGCCTGCCGCTCGGGTTGATGCTGGTGATCACCGGCGTGCTCGGCGACCTGGTCGAGTCGCAGATCAAGCGCGACATGGGCATCAAGGACATGGGCACGCTGCTGCCGGGCCATGGCGGCATCATGGACCGCATCGACGCGATGCTGCCGTCCGCGGTCGCCGGCTGGATCGTGCTGACACTGCTGGCCTGAGCCGGTCTTCGACTCGGCAATACTGGACGTCATGAAACGGGATTTGGTGTTCGAGGCGCCGCGCCGCGGGCTGCCGCCGCGCCACCTCGCCGACCTCGATGCCGTCGGCCGAGCGGCCGCGGTCGCCGAACTCGGGCTCCCGCCGTTTCGCGCCAAGCAGCTCGCGCAGCAGTATTACGCCCGGCTGCTGGCCGACCCGCACCAGATGACCGACCTGCCCGCCGGGGTGCGGGACAAGGTCGCCGACGCGCTGTTCCCGCAGCTGATCACCGCGGTCCGCGACATCGAGTGCGACGCCGGCGAGACCCGAAAGACGTTGTGGCGCGCCCACGATGGCACCACGTTCGAATCGGTGCTGATGCGCTACCCGAACCGCAACACGGTGTGCATCTCGTCGCAGGCCGGCTGCGGGATGGCGTGCCCGTTCTGTGCCACCGGTCAGGCCGGTTTGACCCGCAACCTGAGCACCGCCGAGATCCTCGAGCAGGTGCGCGCCGCCGCGGTGACGCTGCGCGACGAGTTCGGCGATCGCCTCTCCAATGTCGTGTTCATGGGCATGGGGGAGCCGCTGGCGAACTACGCCCGGGTGGTCGCCGCGGTGCAGCGCATCACCGCCGAACCGCCCGAGGGGTTCGGGATCTCGGCCCGGTCGGTGACGGTCTCCACGGTCGGGCTGGCGCCGGCCATCCGCAAGCTGGCCGACGAACGCCTCGGGGTGACCCTCGCGGTGTCGCTGCACACCCCCGACGACGAACTGCGCGACACCCTGGTGCCGGTGAACAACCGCTGGGAGGTCAGCGAGGTGCTGGAGGCCGCCCGCTACTACGGCGATGTGACCGGCCGGCGGGTGTCGATCGAGTACGCGCTGATTCGCGATGTCAATGACCAGCCGTGGCGGGCCGACCTGCTGGGCAAGAAACTGCACCGGGCGCTCGGGCCGCTGGCGCACGTGAACCTGATCCCGTTGAACCCGACGCCGGGCAGCCAGTGGGATGCCAGCCCGAAGCCCGCGGAGCGGGAGTTCGTCCGACGGGTCCGGGCCCAGGGCGTGTCGTGCACGGTGCGGGACACCCGCGGGCGCGAGATCGCGGCCGCGTGCGGTCAGTTGGCCGCCAGCAACTGAGTGGGCAGGGGCACTCGTTGTGCCCGGCTACGAGCGACTATCCCGAGCCCCGACACGGCGGCGTGGACGATAGTCGCTCAAAGCCGGGCAAAGTGCAGGCCCGGGAGAAGCTGAGGCCTGGGTCGCCGGCTACCGAAGCCAGCCGCGCCGACGGCCCCACCAGTCGCGGAAGATGACCGCCAGCGTCAGGAACGCGAAGGTGATGAGAAACCAGTCCTCGACGTGGCCGACATGGTTGCCGCGCAGCATCAGCAGCAGCAGCCCGGCGATGAAGAACCCGGTGATGTACCAGGTGCGGTGGTTGATCTTGCTCCAGCCCCAGGCGGCCGAGGGCACGTCGGCGGGGTCGACGTCGTTGTAGCGCTCCACCTCGGTGCTGGGCATCGCGGCTCCTGTCGGATTCGGATCGGCAAGTCAGGACATTCTGGCATATCGACCCCCTGCCGGCTCAGCCGATCCGGCCGTAACGCGCCAGCGCCTCCGTCCGCTCGGCCGCATGGTCGACGATCGGCTCCGGATAGCCCGGCGGCCGACCGCCCTTGAGTTTGTGCACGTCGGCGACATCGGCCAGCTCCGGCACCCAGCGGCGCACATAGTCGCCGGCCGGGTCGAACTTCTCACCCTGCGCGGTCGGGTTGAACACCCGGAAATAGGGGGCGGCGTCGGTGCCCGAACCCGCGCACCACTGCCAGCCGTGCTGATTGTTGGCCATGTCGCCGTCGACCAGTTGGTCGAGGAACCAGCGGGCGCCCCACTGCCACGGCAGGTGCAGATCCTTGACCAGGAAGGAGGCCACGATCATCCGGACCCGGTTGTGCATGAAGCCGCTGCCCGCGAGCTCGCGCATGCCCGCATCGACGATCGGGTATCCGGTGCGGCCCTGCTTCCAGGCCTCGAACCTCTTCTCCGCCGACGCATCGGTGTCGACATCGATGGTGTCGAAGTTGGCGTTCCAGTTCCACCACGCACTGCGCGGCCACTGGTTCAGCACCTCGGCGTAGAAGTCACGGAAAGCGAGTTCCCGCAGGTAAGCGCCGGCGCCCGTCTCGCGAATGTTCAAGTCCTTCACCATGGTTCGTGGGTGGATGGTGCCGAACTTCAGGTGTGCCGACATTCGGCTGGTACCCGGCTTGTCGGGTCGGTTGCGGTCTTCGGAGTAGTTCTCGAGACCCCCGGCGAGAAACTCCGACCACCGCCGCCGCGCCGCGGGCTCGCCGGCCTCGAGGTCCAGGGTCACGCCGGGGTCCGGCGCGGCGACTCGCTCGATGTTCGCCGGCAGCCCGGCCGGGTCGACCCACGTGACGTCGATCGCCTCGGACGCGGCCGGGGCGCGCCAGCCGACTTCCTTCCATCGCGCGAAGAACGGGGTGAACACCTTGTAGGGCGTGCCGTCGTCCTTGGTCACCCGCCCCGGCGAGACCAGGTATGGCGAGCCGGTGGCCTGCCACGCCACCCCGGCCTCGGCCAGCACCGCGCTCACCGCCGCGTCCCGGCGGGCACCGAACGGGCTGAAATCCGCCGAGACGTGCACGGCCGAGGCGTCGACCGCGGCACAGAGTTCCGGGATCCGCTCCTCGGGACGGCCGCGGAGGATCAGCAGTCGCCCGCCCATCGTGTCGTTCAAGGCCCGCAGCGAGTCACCCAGGAACTGCAGTCGCCGCGCCCCGGACGACTTCTCCAGGCGCGGATCGAGGACGAAGCAGCCCAGTACGTCGGCCCCGTCGGCGGCGGCCTCCAGCAGCGGCGGCAGGTCGTGCAGACGAAGGTCGCGGCGAAACCACAGCAGGTTGGACGGCATATTCCCATGCTGCCTTGTCGGTCGGTGGGCTTGGCGAGAAAGGGCCGACCGCAGCGACGCGAAGGAGAAGCACGTCGCCGCGGCCGGCCGGTTGTATCGGCGCCGCGCGGCCTAGTTGGCCGGGGGCAGCAGCACCGAGTCGATGAGGTAGACCGTGGCGTTGGTGGTCTTGATGCCACCGCACACCACATTCGCGCCGTTGACGGTCAGCTGATCACCCGAGCCCGAGACGGTCAGGTCCGCACCCTGGACGGTCTTGTGCGTGCCGACCACCTGGGCCGGCGCGGCCTGGCCCGAGACCACGTGGTAGGTCAGGATCGACGTCAGCAGATCCGAGTTGGTCTTGAGCGTCTCCACGGTCGCCGGGTCGAGCTTGGCGAACGCCGCATCGGTCGGGGCGAACACGGTGAACTGCCCACCGTTGAGCGTGTCGACCAGGTTGACGTTCGGGTTGAGCTTGCCCGACAGCGCGGCGTTCAGTGTGGTCAGCAGCGGGCTGTTGGCCGTCGCCGCGGTCACCGGTCCGGCCGCCAGGCCGGCCACCGAACCAGGGCCGCTGGGCACCTGCGCGGCGTAGGCCGCGCAGCCCGGGCCGACCAGGCTGGTGGTGTGGTCGTCGGCCGCGGCGACCGGCGATACCGCCAGCGTCGCGCCGATCACCGCGGCGGCGGTCAGGCCTGCCATCCCAAATGTGTTCTTGTGCATCTTCATTCGTTCATTCCCTCCGGTTGGATCGATTGGGTTCGGGTTGCTGCGTGCGTTACTGCGCGGGCGGCATCAGGACGGTGTCGATCAGGTACACCTGGGCGTTGGTGGTGGCCACGCCGCCGCACACCACGCCGGCGTCGTTGACCTTGAGGCTGTCCGGGGTGCCGGTCACCTTCACCGTCGCGCCCTGCACGGTCTTGTGCTCGCCGACCACCTGCGCGGGCGTGGCCTGTCCGGGCACCACGTGATAGGTCAGGATCGAGGTCAGCAGCGCCGAGTCGGTCTTGAGCTTCTCGATGGTGGCCGCGTCGATCTTGGCGAACGCCTCGTCGGTCGGCGCGAACACGGTGAACTCGCCGCCGTTGAGCGTGTCGACCAGGTTGACGTTCGGGTTGAGCTTGCCCGACAGCGCCGAGTTCAGCGTGGTCAGCACCGGGCTGTTGGCGGTCGCCGCGGTGACGGAACCGGCGGCCATCCCGGCGACCGACCCCGGCCCGGTGGGCACCTTCTCGGCGTAGCCGGCGCAGCCCGCGCCGACCGGTGCGGATGCGGCGGCGGTCGCCGTGGTGGTGGCGGCCGACGTCGTAGTAGCGGCGGCCGACGAGGTCTCCGAGGTCGTGGAGGAGGCGCTGGTCGAGGTGCTGCCCGACGAACACGCCGCCAAGGACAGGACGGCGGCGGCCACGGTGGCCGCGGTGAAGGCGCTGCGATGTGCCTGCATGCTGGGGTCTCCTTTGTCTTCCATTTCTGGCGAATCCGACCGCGTCTTGATCGGGACTACATCCGCGATTCGGTGACGGTCACCGTCCGGACTGGCGAAGCCGGTCCGGGTCACAAACGCGTCACATTTCCGCACCGTCCGCCGGGGTGCGCTCCGTGCGTGCCGGACACGGCACAATGGATCGGTGAGCCGCACCAACCGCCTGCGGGTTTTGATCCTGGGTAGCACCGGGTCGATCGGTACCCAGGCGCTGGAGGTCATCGCCGCCAACCCGGACCGCTTCGAGGTGGTCGGCCTGGCGGCCGGGGGCGGCAACCCCGAACTGCTGGCCCGTCAGCGCGCCGAGACGTCGGTCACCAACATCGCCGTCGCCGACGCGGCTGCTGCCGAGAAGGTCGGTGACGTCACCTACAGCGGCCCCGGCGCCGTCACCCGCCTGGTGGAGAACGTCGAGGCGGACGTCGTGCTGAACGCGCTGGTCGGAGCCCTGGGTCTGGAGCCGACGCTGGCCGCGCTGGCCACCGGGGCACGCCTGGCGCTGGCCAACAAGGAGTCCCTGGTGGCGGGTGGACCGCTGGTGGTCAAGGCGGCCCAGCCGGGGCAGATCGTCCCCGTCGACTCCGAGCACTCCGCGCTGGCCCAGTGCCTGCGCTCCGGGGGCGCCCAGGAGGTGGCCAAGCTGGTGCTGACCGCCTCCGGCGGCCCGTTCCGTGGCTGGTCGGCCGCGGAACTCGACGCCGTCACGCCCGAGCAGGCCGGGGCGCATCCCACCTGGAACATGGGCCCGATGAACACGCTGAACTCGGCGTCGCTGGTGAACAAGGGCCTCGAACTGATCGAGACCCACCTGCTGTTCGGCGTTCCCTACGACCGCATCGAGGCCGTGGTGCACCCGCAGTCGATCGTGCACTCCATGGTGACGTTCGTCGACGGCTCGACCATCGCACAGGCCAGCCCGCCGGACATGAAGCTGCCGATCTCGCTGGCCCTGGGCTGGCCGGACCGGGTCGCCGGGGCGGCCGCGGCCTGTGACTTCGGCACCGCCTCCACCTGGACTTTCGAACCGTTGGACGCCGCCGTCTTCCCGGCGGTGGACCTGGCCCGGCACGCCGGTCAGACCGGCGGCTGCATGACCGCGGTGTACAACGCCGCCAACGAGGAAGCCGCCGCCGCGTTCCTGGCCGGGCGGATCCGGTTCCCGGCGATCGTGCGAACAATCGCTGACGTCCTGCACGCCGCGGACCAGTGGGCCGCCGAACCGGCTACCGTGGATGAGGTACTTGACGCGCAGCGATGGGCCCGGCAACGCGCCCGCGACGCGGTCACACAGGAGGTCGCAGCAATCCGATGATGTTCGTTCTCGGCATCGTGCTGTTCGCGCTCGCCATTCTCATCTCGGTGGCGCTGCACGAATGCGGTCACATGTGGGTGGCGCGCGCCACCGGTATGAAGGTGCGCCGGTACTTCGTCGGCTTCGGTCCCACCCTGTGGTCGACGCTGCGGCCCAACAAGCTCGGCTACACCGAGTACGGCGTGAAGGCCGTCCCGCTGGGCGGCTTCTGCGACATCGCCGGGATGACCTCGGTGGAGGAACTCAAGCCCGGCGAAGAGCCCTACGCGATGTACAAGCAGAAGACCTGGAAGCGGGTCGCGGTGCTGTTCGCCGGACCCGCCATGAACTTCATCATCGGCCTGGTGCTGGTGTACGTGATCGCCGTGGTGTGGGGACTGCCCAGCCTGCATCCGCCGACCCAGGCCGTGGTCGGCGAAACCTCTTGTGTGGCACCGGAAGTCAGCAAGGGCAAGCTCGGCGACTGCACGGGACCGGGCCCGGCGGCGATGGCGGGTATCAAGCCCGGCGACGTGGTGGTCAAGGTGGGGTCCACCCCGGTGAAGAACTTCGACGAGATGGTCACCGCGGTGCGCAAGTCCAGCGGGACAACGCCGTTCGTGGTGCAGCGCACCCGGGACGGCCACACCTACGAGTTCACCGCCAACGTCGACGTCGCGGCCACCCAGCGCTGGACCGCAACGGGCGCCGACAAGGAAGACGCCGGTAAGGACGCCGGCGCCACCCAGACCGCGCCCACCACCGTCGGGGCGGTAGGGGTAGCCCCCGCGTCGGTCGGGCCGACCCAGTACAACCTGCTCACCGCCGTGCCCGGCACGTTCGTGTTCACCGGTGACCTGGCCGTCGAACTGGGCAAGTCACTGGTTGCGATCCCCACCAAGGTCGGTGCGCTGGTCAAGGCCATCGGTGGCGGTGAACGCGACCCCGAGACGCCGATCAGCGTCGTCGGCGCCAGCATCATCGGCGGCGACACCGTCGACCACGGCCTGTGGGTGGCCTTCTGGTTCTTCCTGGCCCAATTGAACTTCGTGCTCGGCGCCATCAACCTGGTGCCGCTGCTGCCCTTCGACGGCGGCCACATCGCGATCGCCATGTTCGAGAAGGTGCGCAACATGTTCCGTTCGGCCCGCGGCAGAGTCGCCGCGGCGCCGGTCAACTACATGAAGCTGATGCCCGCCACCTACGTGATCCTGGTCGTGGTGGTCGGCTACATGCTGCTGACCGTAACCGCCGACCTGGTCAATCCGATCAGGTTGTTCCAGTAGGAGATTCACGTGACTTCGATAGGCCTCGGAATGCCCGCCGCGCCGGCGCCCGTCCTCGCCCCGCGGCGCAAGACCCGGCAGCTCATGGTTCGCGACGTCGGCGTCGGCAGCGACTTTCCGATCTCGGTGCAGTCGATGTGCACCACCAAGACCCACGACATCAACTCCACCCTGCAGCAGATCGCCGAGCTCACCGCCGCCGGCTGTGACATCGTCCGGGTCGCCTGCCCGCGCCAGGAGGACGCCGACGCGCTTGCCACGATCGCCAAGAAGAGCCAGATCCCGGTGATCGCCGACATCCACTTCCAGCCGAAGTACATCTTCGCCGCGATCGAGGCGGGATGTGCTGCGGTACGGGTCAATCCGGGCAACATCAAGGAGTTCGACGGCCGGGTCAAGGAGGTCGCCAGGGCCGCCGGCGACGCCGGCATCCCGATCCGGATCGGCGTCAACGCGGGCTCCCTGGACAAGCGGTTCCTGGAGAAGTACGGCAAGGCCACACCGGAGGCACTGGTCGAGTCCGCCCTGTGGGAGGCGTCGCTGTTCGAGGAGCACGGCTTCGGCAACATCAAGATCAGCGTCAAGCACAACGACCCCGTGGTGATGGTCGCCGCCTACGAGTTGCTCGCCGAGAAGTGTGACTATCCCTTGCATCTCGGGGTCACCGAGGCCGGGCCGGCCTTCCAGGGCACCATCAAGTCGGCGGTGGCGTTCGGTGCGCTGTTGAGCCGCGGCATCGGCGACACCATCCGGGTGTCGCTGTCCGCCCCGCCGGTCGAAGAGGTCAAGGTCGGCACCCAGATCCTGGAGTCGCTGAACCTGCGGCCCCGCGGGCTCGAGATCGTGTCCTGCCCGTCCTGCGGCCGCGCCCAGGTCGACGTCTACACCCTGGCCAACGCGGTGTCGGCCGGCCTGGAGGGGCTCGACGTGCCGCTGCGGGTGGCCGTGATGGGCTGTGTCGTCAACGGGCCGGGCGAGGCCCGCGAGGCCGACCTCGGGGTGGCGTCGGGCAATGGCAAGGGCCAGATCTTCGTCAAGGGCGAGGTGATCAAGACCGTGCCCGAGTCCCAGATCGTCGAGACGCTCATCGAGGAAGCCATGCGGCTCGCCGAGCAGCAGGGCGGCACGGACACATCTGCTCCCGGTTCGCCGGTGGTGACCGTAAGCTGAGGGCGTAATCCCGCAGCGGCCCGCAGTCCGCAGAAAGAATGCCAATGTCGGCTCCGTCCCTGTTCCGCCCTGTCGAGGAACGTCGGGTCTCGGTGGTGCGCGACGTGGCTGCGGTCGGCAGGGTGCTCGCCGACGATCCGGTCGGCTCCTGCATGGTGGCCGCGCGGGTGGCCGACCACGGTGTCGACCCGCAGGCGATCGGCGGGGAGTTGTGGACGCGCCGCAGCCCCGAGGAGTCGCTCTGTTATGCCGGCGCGAACCTGATCCCGCTGCGTGGGTCCTCGGGTGACCTCGCCGCCTTCGCCGACAAGGCGATGAGCACCGCACGGCGCTGCTCGTCGCTGGTGGGCCGGGCCGAGCTCGTGCTGCCGATGTGGGAACGCCTCGAACCGGCCTGGGGGCCGGCCCGCGACGTCCGCGACCAGCAGCCGCTGATGGCCATCGGCTCCCGGCCCGCCTGCCGCCCCGACCCGGCGGTGCGCCGGGTCCGGGCCGACGAACTGGACGCCTACCTGGTGGCCGCGATCGACATGTTCATCGGCGAGGTCGGCATCGACCCGCGCATCGGCGACGGCGGGCGGGGATACCGCCGCCGGGTGGCCAGCCTGATCGCCGCCGGGCGTGCCTACGCCCGGTTCGAGCACGGCCGGGTGATCTTCAAGGCCGAGGTGGGCTCGCAGTCCCCGGTGGTGGGCCAGATCCAGGGCGTCTGGGTGCATCCGGAGTGTCGTGGCCGCGGCCTGGGCACCAGCGGCACGGCCGCGGTGGCGGCCGCGGTGGTCGACAGCGGCCGCATCGCCAGCCTGTACGTCAACAGCTACAACACCGTCGCCCGCGCCGCCTACAGCCGGGTCGGCTTCGTCGAGGTCGGCACCTTCGCGACCGTCCTGCTCGACTGACACCGCCGGGCCCTTGCGCCCAACGTCGAGTTGTTGACGCTGCGCGCGTCTGTTTTCGCCATCAAGTCGACGTTCGCCGGCTGCCGGCCGGTGCGCCTCCTACGCAATGGGGTCACAGCCCCATAACATCTGCCCCAATGGTTACTTGCACCCCAATAGCAACACGAGTAACAGGTGTCGTCTCGGTGCTGACCGTGCTGGCGGCCGGCGTCACCCTGTCGGCCTGCACGCCGCGGCCGGACGGCCCCACCCCGGCCGCCGAGCAGTTCTTCGCCGACCTGAGCAAGGGCGACACCGCGGGCGCCGCACAGCTGTCCGACCGCCCGTCCGACGCCCAGGCCGCGCTCAACCAGGCGTGGTCGGGGCTGCAGGCCACCCACCTGGACACCCAGATCCTGGGGTCGCGCTTCACCGGGGACACCGGCAGCGTGAACTACCGCTTCACCTGGCAGCTGCCCAAGAAGCGCACCTGGACCTACGACGGTGTGCTCAACATGATCCGCGACGAGGGGCGATGGCACGTCCGGTGGACCGCGGGCAGCCTGCACCCAAAGCTCGGCGAGCATCAGACCTTCGCGCTACGGGCCGACCCGCCGCGCCGGGCCTCGGTCAACGAGATGGGCGGCTCCGACGTTCTGGTGCCCGGCAACCTGTACCACTACCAGCTGGACGCGGCGCAGGCCGGCGGGGAGTTGATGAAGACCTCGCGGGTGGTCGCCGATGCCTTGCGGCAGTTCGACGACACCCTGGACCCACAGCGGCTCGCCGAGGAGGCCACCTCGTCGAGCAGTCCGCTGGAGCTGATCACGCTGCGGCCATCCGACCACGACAAGGTGGGGCCGGTGCTCGACGGGCTGCCCGGGGTGGTGGTTACCCCGCAGGCCGACCTGCTGCCCACCGACGACCGCTTCGCCCCGGCCATCATCGGCCAGGTCAAGAAGGCGGTGATCGACCAGCTCGACGGTGAGGCCGGCTGGCGGGTGGTCAGCGTCAACCAGAACGGTGCCGACGTCGACATCCTCAACGAGGTGGCGCCGCAGCCGGCCCCGTCGATGTCGATCACGCTGGACCGCCCGGTGCAGAACGCCGCCCAGCACGCCGTCGACACCCAGGGCCGCAAGGCGATGCTGGTGGTGATCAAGCCGTCGACGGGCGACATCCTGGCGGTCGCGCAGAACGCGGCCGCCGACGCCGACGGCCCCGCCGCCACCACCGGCCTCTACCCGCCCGGGTCGACCTTCAAGATCGTGACCGCGGGCGCGGCCATCGACCGGTCGATGGCCACCCCGAACACGCTGCTGGGCTGCCCGGGCGAGATCGACATCGGCGATCGGACCATCCCGAACTACGACAAGTTCGACCTGGGCACGGTCCCGATGGCCAAGGCGTTCGCCAACTCGTGCAACACCACGTTCGCCGAGTTGGCCAGCCGGATGCCGCCGACCGCGCTGACCGTGGCGGCCTCCCAGTACGGCATCGGGCCGGACTACACCGTGGACGGCATCACCACCGTCACCGGTTCGGTGCCCCCGACGGTGAACCTCGCCGAACGCACCGAGGACGGCTTCGGCCAGGGCAAGGTGCTGGTCACGCCGTTCGGAATGGCGCTGGCCGCGGCCACGGTCGCGGCGGGCAAGACCCCGACACCGCGCCTGATCTCCGGCACGCAGACCACCGAGACCGGCGATCACCCGCCGATCAGCCCGCCGATGCTCGACGGCCTGCGCGAGATGATGCGGCTGGTGGTCACCAACGGCACCGCCCGCGATATCGCCGGCTCGGGCGAGGTCTACGGCAAGACCGGTGAGGCCGAGTTCCAGGGCGGCTCGCACGCCTGGTTCGCCGGCTACCGCGGGGACATGGCCTTCGCGGCGCTGATCGTCGGCGGCGGCAGTTCGGAGTACGCCGTGCGGATGGTCCGGATGATGTTCGACGAACTGCCCGGCGACTACCTGGCCTGATCGACGCCGCTCTGGTAGCGGGCCGCAACCCGGGTGACGAACTCCTCGAAGTATGCGAGCGACGACTCAGATGCGATGCCGCGCAGGATGATGCGCCAGGAACTCCGAAGACCGGTGTAGATGTCGCCGGCCCCGGCGTCGAACACGATCTGCGCGCCGACCATCGCCGACCGGATGCTGTCGGCCGCCTCGGCGGGATCGACGTCGGCGAGCACGTCTCCGGCGGCGACGGCGGATTCGATGGCCGAGATGAAGATCTGTCTGCGCGCGGTGAAACTGGACTTCCCGACGGCTCGCACGGCCGGAACCACCAGCCGCAATTGGTGGCCGACCCGGACCAGCTGATTGCGGCGCATGGCTTCGGCCACCGCGAAAGTGGCCCGGATCAGGTTTTCGAGGGCCGGGCCGGACGGAGCCTCGATGGTCGTGACGAGCATCCGGTGGATTTCCTCGTACGACCCCTCGACGACGGCGGCGGCGACCGATTCCTTGGTGTGGAAGTGGTAGTAGAAGGCGCCCTTGGTGACCGCGGCCTTGTTGATGATGTCGGTCAGCCCGGTACTGCCGTAACCGCTGTCCTCGAACAGGTCCAAGGCGGCTTGAATGATCGCGGCGCGGGTTGCTTGAGCTCTCGCCTGCATCACCATCGCGCGTCCTCCCGACAGCATTGACGGTAGCGTTAAAAGGGCGAGAGCTGCAGCAATAATCGATAACGAAAGCGATATCCGCCATGGTCAGCGCCGGATCGTTCGATCGGCAGGCGATTCTCGACGCGGCGCTGGCCGAGGTGGTCGCCCGTGGCATCGACAATTTCTCGGTCGCGGCGGTCGCCCGGCGGGCCGGTGTCGAAGTCGGCCTGATCAACGAAATCTGGGGCGACGGCCGGGTGCTGCTGATGGATGCGCAACTCGCCAGCGCCTCACGGCAGGTGCCACTGCCCGATACCGGCAGCCTGGTGGGTGACCTCCAGGCCTTGTCCGAGTCCCAGGCCGAGTTGGCCTCGACGACCCTGGGCCGGCGATGGGTGCACCGCTTTCTCTCAGCGGACGGCGACGCCGACCTGTCCGAGATCCGGGCGGACTTCTGGCGGGTCCGTTTGGAAGAGATGGCGCGGATTCTGCAGCGCGCCGCGGAGCGGGGCGAGTTGCGCGATGGCATCGATCTCGACGACGCGATGCGGATGTTCCTCGGCGCCACGCTTTACGACATCGTTGTCGGTGATAACGCACCGCGGCCCGATTACCTCGCCCAACTGCTCGATATCTTCATCCGCGGTATCAGCAGGTCCTGAACTCAGCCCGCGACGATCGAGCCGCCGTTGACGCTGATCGGCGCCTTCACCAGCGGCTGGGTCGCCGGCCCGCGGGCCACCGCCCCGTCCAGGTCGAACTTGCTGCCGTGGCACGGGCAGACGATGGTGTTGCCGTCCACCGAGGTCAGCACGCAGCCGGCGTGGGTGCAGCGGGCGATGAAACCGTCGAACACGCCCGCCTGGGGCTGGGTGAGCACGACGTCGCCGACGACCTTGCCGGAGCCGACCGGGATGTCGGCGGTGGCGGCCAGGACCTGCCCGGTGGCCGGGAGCTTCGCCGCCCGGGTCTTCTGTTCGGTTCGGCAGGCGGCGACGGGAACGGCGACGGGGACGACGGCGGCTCCGATCAGCACCGTGCGACGGGAGATACCGGACATGGGGGACCAGGCTAGTGCAGCCCGGAAAGGTAAATTGGAGTGGCCATGACCGGAATCGAGCACACCCCCGCGCTGCGGGTTTCCGACGCCGACCGCAACGGAACACTGCGGCGGCTGCACAACGCCGTGGCGCTCGGGCTCATCGACATCGGCGAGTTCGAGGAGCGCTCGGCGCAGGTATCCGCGGCGCGGATGCGACCGGAACTCGATGTGCTGGTCGACGACCTGCCCGGGCCGGGCGCCATCGTCAGCTCGGCCACCGACCGGGTGGAGCTCCGGGGCTGGCTCGGCTCGCTGCGGCGGCAGGGCGAGTGGACGGTGCCGACCCGGCTGGCGCTGGTGCGCCGGGTGGGTTCGGTGGATCTCGACCTCGCCAACGCCCGGTTCGCCGGCCCGGTGGTGGTGATCGAACTCGACCTGGTGCGGGGATCCCTGGACCTGCGGCTGCCCGAGGGCGCCAGCGCCTCGATCGATGACGTCACCGTCTACGGCGGCAGCGCGCGCGACCGCCGCAAGGACGCGCCGGCCGAGGGCACCCCGCATGTCGTGCTCACCGGACGGGTGGTGCTGGGGTCGGTCAACGTCCGCGGCCCCAAGCGGCCACTCCTGCGTCGCCGTTAGGCTGGAGAACATGCCAGTTCGCAGTGCCCTTCGCGCCGGAGTGGTCGCACCGACCCTGCCGGTACCGAAGGCTATCGAGCGTCCCGAGTACGCGTGGAAGGCGACGGTCCAAGAAGGGTCCGAGCCGTGGGTGCAGACCCCCGAGGTCATCGAGAAGATGCGCGTCGCCGGACGCATCGCGGCCGGGGCGCTGGCCGAGGCCGGCAAGGCGGTGGCCCCCGGGGTGACCACCGACGAGCTCGACCGCATCGCCCACGAGTACATGGTCGACCACGGCGCCTACCCCTCGACGCTGGGCTACAAGGGTTTCCCGAAGTCCTGCTGCACCTCGCTGAACGAGATCATCTGCCACGGCATCCCGGACTCGACGGTCGTCGAGGACGGCGACATCGTCAACATCGACGTCACCGCCTACATCAACGGGGTGCACGGTGACACCAACGCCACCTTCCTGGCCGGCGACGTCAGCGAGGAGCACCGGCTGCTCGTCGAGCGGACCCATGAGGCGACGATGCGGGCCATCAAGGCAGTCAAGCCGGGCCGGGCGCTCTCGGTGGTCGGCCGGGTGATCGAGGCGTACGCAAACCGGTTCGGCTACAACGTGGTTCGCGACTTCACCGGCCACGGCATCGGCACCACGTTCCACAACGGCCTGGTGGTGCTGCACTACGACCAGCCCAGCGTCGAGACCGTCCTGGAGCCCGGCATGACGTTCACCATCGAGCCGATGATCAACCTCGGCGCGCTGGACTACGAGATCTGGGACGACGGCTGGACCGTGGCCACCAAGGACCGCAAGTGGACGGCCCAGTTCGAGCACACCCTGGTCGTCACCGAGGACGGTGCCGACATCCTGACGCTGGCCCCGTGATTCCGCCGAGTGTGCGCCGGCGTACGCCGCGCTCGGCGTGTTGCGTACGAATCCGCACACTCGCCGGGGACGGGTGAGCGGCGCACTGCTGGTAGCGGGCACCACCTCGGACGCGGGCAAGTCGATGGTGGTGGCCGGGCTGTGCCGGTTGCTGGCGCGCAAGGGAATTCGGGTGGCGCCGTTCAAGGCGCAGAACATGAGCAACAACTCGGTGGTCGCCCTGGACGCCGATGGGGTCGCCGGCGAGATCGGCCGCGCCCAGGGCATGCAGGCCCGTGCGGCGGGGCTGGCGCCCAGCGTGCGGTTCAATCCGGTGCTGCTCAAGCCGGGCAGTGACCGCACCTCACAACTGGTGGTGCGGGGCCATCCCGTGGGCACCCTCAGCGCCGGCGACTACATCGAGCACCGCGACCGGCTCGCGGGCGTCGTCGCCGAGGACCTGGCCGCGCTGCGGGCCGAATTCGACGTGGTGCTCTGCGAGGGGGCCGGCTCTCCGGCCGAGATCAACCTGCGCGCAACGGATTTGGCGAACATGGGACTCGCGCGGGCGGCGAACATCCCGGTCGTGGTGGTCGGCGACATCGACCGCGGCGGCGTGCTGGCCCACCTGTTCGGCACGGTGGCCGTGCTGGCGCCGGAGGACCAGGCGCTGATCGCCGGTTTCATCATCAACAAGTTCCGCGGGGATCCCGCCCTGCTCGCACCCGGGCTCGACCAGCTCGCCGCGCTGACCGGCAGGCCGACCTACGGGGTGGTTCCCCACAGCGACGAGCTGTGGCTCGACGCCGAGGATTCGGTGTCGGTGTCGGCCCGCGAGGTCGTCGGCGTGCCCGCCCCTCCCCAGGGACGGCAGTGGCTGCGCGTCGGCGCGATCCGGCTGCCCCGCATCTCCAACTCCACCGATATCGAGGCTCTGGCCTGCGAGCCCGGGGTGCTGGCCCGCTGGGTCACCGACCCGGCCGACATCGCCGACGTCGACGTCGTCGTCATCCCGGGCACCAAGGCCACCGTCGCCGACCTGGCCTGGCTGCGCGAGCGGGGGCTGGCCGACGCGATCGCCGCCCACGTCGGCTCCGGGCGGGTGGTGCTGGGTATCTGCGGCGGCTTCCAGATGCTGTGCGAGCGCATCGACGACACCGTCGAGTCCCGCACCGGCGCGGTCGCCGGCCTGGGGCTGCTCGACGCCGACATCGCGTTCGCCCCCGACAAGGAGTTGCGCCGCTGGGAGGCTCCGCTGACCGGCTACGAGATCCACCACGGGCAGGTGGTCCGCTGCGCCGAGGACGGCTGGTTCGATGCCGGCGGCCGCCCGGGCGGCTACCGCCGGGCCGGGGTGTTCGGGACGCATTGGCACGGGTTGTTCGACAACGACGAGTTCCGCAGGCACTGGCTGGAGACGGCGGCCGCGGTGGCGGGCCGGCACGGGTTCAGCGTCGCCGCCGATGTCAGCGTCGCCGGGCGCCGCGACGCCCAGCTGGACCTGATGGCCGACCTGTTGGCCGCGCACCTCGACATCGACGCGGTGCTGGCGTTGGTGGACGGCGGCGCGCCGGTGCGCCCGACGATCACCAGCGCACTGCGTCGGTAGCCTATTGCTCATGGTGGGGCGGGGTGTGCTGGCGGTTGCGGCGGCGCTGCTGCTCGCCGGCTGCGGCCAGACGGTGGCGGGCACCCCGACCTGGCCCGGCGCCACACTGGAGAAGGTCACCCTCACCGGCGCCGACCTCGAGGCCGGCGTGCAGTTCGACCGCATCCACGACAAGCCCGGACAGCCCGACGGCGCCGGTGGCCCCGGGTCGATGTTGTCCCGGCCCGCGGGCTGCGCCAACGCGCTGACCGACGTGATCGCCAGATCCGCCCAGCGCGGCCCCGGCAGCGCCACCAAGTACGCGGTGTCCTACGACGGTGTGCGCATCGTGATGACCGTGCTGTCCTGGCCGCTGGACCTCCAGCAGCTGGAGGCCACGGCGAACCGCTGCGCGAAGTTCGAAGCGTTCTTCGACCCGAACTCCGAGGGCATCCCCATCACCACCACCCGGCTCCCGGGCACCGAGCGCGGGGTGCTGGCCTACCAGCAGACGATGCAACTCCAGGGTGTGCCCAGCAGCGTCTACATGGCCTTCCAAAACGTCGGGGCGCTGTCGACGTTCGGAATCGCGTTCCCCACAGCGGATCCGGCAATCGAAGCCAAAGCGTCACTGCCGCAGACGTTCTTGGACGTCGTCGCCAAGCAGGCAGCCAAGATTCGGGCTTCCTGATAAGCGCCTAAGAGACCGCCCGGAAACGCCGCGGCGAAAGGCGGCTCTCCAGTAGCGTGACTTGATGCCTTCGACAATGGTGACTGTCGACGGGTTCGGAGTTCCGGTCAGCGTTACCGGTCCGGAGAAGGGGCCCTTCGTCGTCGTGCTGGGCGCGGCCCAGCACGCACCCGCCGCGTACGACGCGGTGTGTCAGCGGCTGCACACCGCCTCCACCCGCACGGTCGTCATCGGCGCCGATCCCCGGCTGCACCCCAAGGCCGTCGTCGGCATCCTCGACGCCCTGGATGTGCGCTGGGGCGTTCTGGTCGGCGACCGCGCCGGTGCCGATCTGGCCTGGGAGCTGGCGGCGACCCGGCTAGACCGGTTCACCGGGCTGGTGGTCATCGACCGCGGCCACCCAAGGGTGCCGGACCAGAACGGCGTGGTCCGCGACGAGAACTGCCCGCCGGTCGAGATCAACACCACCGCGCTGGTCAGCACGCCCGCGGCCCGGGCGGCCGCCAAGGCCAGCCAGCGCTACGTCTACAGCGATTTCCGGCTCGTGGAGTTCACCGGGCGGCGCAACGCCGCCGAGTCCACCGCACAGCTGGCCGCCGAGATCGTGTTGCGTACCAGCACCTGGTGAGCTCAGTCCCGCCCGGGCGGCTCCTCCGGGGTCCAGGCCTGCGGTAACCCCGGCCGGCCGGGGAAGAGGAAGTCGACGAAGGCCTGCGCGGTCGGTTGCGGTTCGTGGTTGGCCAGCCCGGGACGTTCGTTGGCCTCGACGAAGACGTACTCCTCGGCGGTCACGTCCGGCACCAGCAGGTCGATGCCGGTCACCGGGATGCCGACGGCCTCGGCGGCCGCCACCGCGACCCGCCGCAGCTCGGGATTGACCTCGGCCGTCACGTCATGGATGGTGCCGCCCTGATGCAGGTTGGCGGTCCGGCGCACCCGCAGCCGCACCCCGTCCGGCAGCACGTCGTCCAGCGCCCAGCCGGCCTCGCGCACCGTCGACTCGGTGACGTCGTCCATCGGGATCCGCGACTCGCCGCCGGTCGCGGCCGCGCGGCGGCGGCTCTGGGTCTCGATCAGTTCCCGGACGGTGTGCTTGCCGGTGCCGACCACCTCGGCGGGCCGGCGCAGCGCGGCCGCCACCACCTTGCCGTTGATCACCACCAGCCGCAGGTCGTCGCCGGGGGCGCGCTGCTCGATGAGGACCTCGGGGTGCTGTTCGCGGGCCCGGGCCAGGGCGGCGTCGAGTTCCTCGGGGCCGTCGATCCCGACGGTGATGCCCTTGCCCTGCTCCCCGCGGGTCGGTTTCACCACCACGTCACCGACCTCGGCCAGGAAGGCGTGGTCGTCGGCGTCGAAGGTGGCCAGCCTGCCGCGCGGGACGGCGATACCGGCCTCGGAGACGATGCGGCGGGTCAGCCGCTTGTCGTCGCAGCGGCTCATCGCCACCGCGGAGGTGTACTCGCTCAGCGACTCCCGGGTGATCACGGTGCGACCGCCGTGCGACAACCGCATCTCGCCGGTCTCGGCGTCGATCACCTCGACGTGGATGCCGCGGCGCACGGCCTCGTCGGCGATGATCCGGGCGTACGGATTGAGGTCGTCGATGGTTTCCGGCGGGTGGGTGAACAGCGGTTCGTTGATCGCGTTCTTGCGTTTGACCGCCAGCACCGGGACGCGGTGGAAGCCCAGCTTCTCGTAGAGCCCGATCGCGGCCTCGTTGTCATGGGCCACCGACAGATCGAGGTATGCGCGGCCGCGGTCGCGGAAGATCCGGGCCAGCTCGCGGGTCAGCGCGGCACCGACACCGGGCAGGCCGGCCGAGGGGTCGACGGCCAGCGTCCACAGGCTCGAGCCGTCCTCGGGGTCGTTGAACAGCCGCTTGTGGTCCACCCCGGTGACCGTTCCGATCACCGCGCCGTCGTCGCGCACGGCGACGAGGTAGCAGACGGAGTCGGCCTGCAGGTGGTTGTTCCAGATCACCTCGGTGGGGGCCGGCACCATGCCGCAACGCACGTATACGCGGTTGATCTCGTCGGCCTCCGACTCGTCACGCAACGGCCGGACGGTGAACCCGACGGGCTCGCGGTCCTCGAACTCGCCGGTGAACCGCAGCCGATAGGTGTGGCTGGGGTCGATGAAAAGCTGGGCGGGTGAGCGGGCCACCAGCACATGGGATTCGCGGGCGTAGATGCAGATGTCGCGGCGGCCGTGCTCCTCGTGCGCCAGTACGGCGGCCAGCCTGTCCTGGTCGGCGAAGGTCTGGCCGAAGATCAATCGGCCCCAACCCAATTCGAGCACCACATCGTCGGACATCGCGTCGACCATGTCCGGGGGAGAGGCATCGTGCAGCCCCAGGGTGATCGCTTCGGAGTGCCCGCCGCCGGGCATCAGCTCGGTCATGCGGCCGGCCCGGTGATGCCCTGGCGCTGCAACCACAGTTCGAGCACCGCGATCTGCCACAACTCGTTGCCGCGCAGCGGGGTCAGCCGGCCGTTGGGGTCGGCGAGCAGCCGCTCGACCGCCTCGGGGCGGAACAGGCCGCGCTCCTTGGCCTGCGGGGCGTAGAGCGCGTCCCGAACGAGGTCCAGGTACGGGCCCTCGAGGTGGGTGAGCGCCGGGACGGGGAAGTAGCCCTTGGGCCGGTCGATCACCTCGGCCGGAATGACCCGGCGCGCGGCCTCTTTCAGCACGCCCTTGCCGCCGTGCGCGGTCTTCAGCTGGGGTGGGCAGCTGGCCGCCAGCTCGACCAGTTCGTGGTCGAGGAATGGCACCCGGCCCTCCAGCCCCCACGACATCGTCATGTTGTCGACCCGCTTGACCGGGTCGTCGACCAGCATCACGGTGGTGTCCAGCCGCAGCGCCCGGTCCACCCCGGTCTCGGCGCCGGCGCGGGCGAAGTGCGCGGTGACGAACTCCCCGCTCGGGTCAGTCCCCTCGCCGACCATGCCGTCGGCGGCGAGCGCCCGCAGCGCGGTGTCGTCGCGGTCGAAGAACGCCGCCCGGTAGCGGGTGACGGAACCCGCGACCGTGGCCGCGGCGGGCTCACCCATCGGCGGGTACCAGTGGTAGCCGGCGAACACCTCGTCGGCGCCCTGACCGGACTGCACCACCTTGACGTGTTTGGCGACCTCCTGGCTGAGCAGGTAGAACGCCACACAGTCGTGGCTGACCATGGGTTCGCTCATCGCGCCGATCGCCCCGTCCAGCGCGGGCAGCATCCGGGCGGTGTCGATGCGGATCTGATGGTGGTCGGTGCCGAACCGCTCGGCCACGATGTCGGAGTAGGCGAACTCGTCACCCCGGACACCGCCGACGGATTGAAAGCCGATCGAGAACGTCCGCAGCCCGGCCTGCCCGGCCTCGGCGAGCAGTCCGACGATCAGGCTGGAGTCCAGGCCGCCGGACAGCAGGCAGCCGACGGGCACATCGGCGACCAGCCGGCGGCGCACGGCGGTGCGCAGCGCCTCGAGAACCGCGTCCTCCCAGTCATTTTCGGTCCAGTCGGCGCGGTGTTCGCGGCGGGTGAACTCGGGGCTCCAGTACGTCGTCTCGGTCTGGGTGCCGTCGGGCTCGATCGCCAGCAGCGAGGCCGGCGGCAGCTTGCGCACCCCGCGCAGGATGGTCAGCGGCGCGGGCACCACCGAGTGGAAACTCAGGTAGTGGTGCAGCGCGACCGGGTCGATGCGGGTGTCCACACCGCCGCCGGCCACCAGGGCGGGCAGGGTGGAGGCGAACCGGATCCGGTGCGCATCGGAGCTGAGGTACATCGGTTTGATGCCCAGACGGTCCCGCCCGAGCAGCGCCCGGCCGCTGTCGCGCTCGGTGATGGCGAAGGCGAACATGCCGTGCAGCTGCTCGACGAACCGGTCACCCCAGTGGTGATACGCCTTCAGCAGCACCTCGGTGTCGCTGTGCGAGAAGAACCGGTAGCCGTGCCCGGCGAGTTCATCGCGCAGCGCCTCGTAGTTGTAGATGCAGCCGTTCCAGGCGATGGCGAGCCCCAGTTCGGCGTCCACCATCGGCTGGGCGCCGGCCTCGGTGAGGTCGATGATCTTCAGCCGCCGGTGGCCGAGGGCGATCCGGCCCTGCGACCACACCCCGGCGCCGTCCGGGCCGCGCGGGGCCATCACCCGCGCCATCGCCGCCACCGCCGAGATGTCGGGCGCCCGGCCGTCGAGACGGACCTCCCCGGTCGCTCCACACATTGCTTGGACCCATCCCGTTGCGGTGCTGGTTGGCTGTTCGTAGTTACCCAGATGACCGGCCCGACAAACCGCGCCCCTCGGCCGGACGGCACGAGGGGCGCGGGACCCGCCTCACGGCGGGCCTGATGGTGTTGGTCTGTGCGGAGCTAGGAGACCCCCTCCAGTTCCTCACCGGTGACGTCGACCTGGCGGATCGGCCCGGTGAACCACTTCTTCACCGAGACGTGCCAGTAGATGTAGAGCAGGATGAGCGTGGTACCCACCAGCAGCGGGGTGTAGTTCACGAACTTCCACTCGAAGCTGGGGTCCCACGGCGCCCCGCCCAGTGAGGTGGGGAACATGGCGATGATCGAGGTGACGATGATCTCGATCAGGGCCAGCGGCGCCATCCAGCGATGATGACCCCGCAGGTTCCAGCTGCCGACCTTGAACGAGTCGCCCGCCTTCCACCGGTAGTAGATCGGCACCGCGAACGCCAGGTACAGCCCCACCACGCCGATCGAGACCACCGCGAAGAACGCCACCGGAACCGGTGCGCCGTTGATGTCCACCTTGACCAGCGCGGGCAGCGTGATCAGCGCGGCGATGACGGCCGTGACGATCACGGCGTTGGCGGGCACCCGCTTGGCGTTGACCGCCGACCACAGCTGATGGCCGGGCACCGCGCGGTCGCGGCTGAACGCGAACAACATCCGCGAGGCGCTGGTCTGGCAGGCGGTGGTGCAGAACAGCTGGCCGGCCGTGGAGATCAGCAGTACCAGCGCCACCCACTTGGAGCTCATCGCCTGGGCGAAGATCACCGCGACGGCGCCGCCGCCCGCGGTCACCCCGTCGACGTCCTGGACGGCGAACAGGAACGACAGCAGCAGGATCCAGCCGCCGACCGCGGAGTAGAAGATCGACCGCCAGATGCCCTTCGCCGCGCCGTTGGCCGCGCTCTTGGTCTCCTCGGACAGGTGCGCCGAGGCGTCGTAGCCGGTGATCGTGTACTGGGTCAGGATCGCCGAGATCGGCAGCACGAACAGCAGGAATCCGAAGCCCGACGTGGAGCCGCCGAAGAACCCGCTGTTGTTGACCGTCTTGGTGAACACCGTCGAGAAGCTGGCGTGCTGTTCGGGGACCAGGAACAGGATCAGGATCACCGCCGCGGCGCCGATCACGTGCCACCACACCGAGATGTTGTTGATGACGGCCAGCAGGTGGCTGGAGAAGATGTTGATCACCGCCACCACGACCAGGATGATCAGGAACATCCAGAACACCCGCGTCAGGCTGTAGCCGGCCAGCCAGCTCTCGCTGAAAGTGCCGAGGGTGAGGTCGAGGAACGTCGCACTGCCGTAGGCCACCGACGCCAGGATCGCGATCAGGCCGACCAGGTTCAGCCAGCCGGTGTAGAAACCCGCCTTCGGCCCGCCGAGTTTGGCTGCCCACCAATAGATTCCGCCGGAGGTCGGGTAGGCCGACACCAACTCGGACATGCACAGGCCGATCAGCAGGATGAAGGCGGCCAGGATGGGCCAGCCCCACGCGATGGCCGCCGGGCCGCCGTTGTTCCAGCCCAGGCCGAACGAGGTGAAACAGCCGGCGAGGATCGAGATGATCGAGAACGAGATGGCGAAGTTGGAGAAGCTGGACCAGGACCGGTGCAGTTCCTGGGAGTAGCCCAGTTCGGCAAGTAGTCGTTCGTCCTCGTCGAGCAGTTCGTGACCCTCTGGCACAGCGCGTCTCCTTGTGGGCGGGACGGAAGAGGGGCGTCGACCGGCGCTCCCTGACTAGGCACAATAGAGTGCTATTGGTCTGGTGTCCTACCTTTGGAGTGACGTTTGTGTAAATCTGATGGGCGAGGCGCGTGACCGCGACGCCCGCAATGGTTGACTTTCGTCGACTTCATTCACCTCGAGGGGGCGCATGTGTTGACGCAGGCTGAGCTGGAATCTCTGGTCGCCGCCGGCGAAATCGACACGGTGATCGTGGGGTTCGCCGACATGCAGGGCCGGCTCACCGGCAAGCGGGTGGCCGCGCGGTTGTTCGTCGAGGAGGTCGCGGCGCACGGCGCCGAATGTTGCAACTATCTGCTGGCCGTCGACGTCGACATGAACACCGTTGACGGCTATGCGATGTCGAGTTGGGAATCCGGTTACGGCGACATGGTGATGACGCCGGATTTTCGTACCCTGCGCCGGATTCCGTGGCTGCCCGGCACCGCCCTGGTGATGGCCGACCTGTCCTTCACCGATGGCAGGCCGGTGCTGCCCGCGCCCCGCAACATCCTGCGTGGGCAGCTGGACCGGCTGGCCGAGCGTGGGCTGGCCGCCTACGTCGGCACCGAACTGGAGTTCATGGTCTTCGACGACACCTTCCGGCAGGCCTGGTCGGCGGGCTACCGGGGCCTGACGAAATCCACCGACTACAACGTCGACTACGCCATCCACGCCTCGACGCGGATGGAGCCGTTGCTGCGTGACATCCGGCTCGGCATGGACGGCGCCGGCATGTACTGCGAAGGGGTCAAGGGGGAGTGCAACTTCGGCCAGCAGGAGATCGCGTTCCGCTACGACGAGGCGCTGGTCACCTGTGACAACCACACCATCTACAAGAACGGCGCCAAGGAGATCGCCGACCAGCACGGCAAGAGCCTGACCTTCATGGCGAAATTCGATGAGCGGGAAGGCAACAGCTGCCACATCCACATCTCGTTGCGCGCGGTGCCGGACGGCGAGCCGAGTGTGGCGGTGTTCGCCGACGAGACCGACCCGCTGGGCATGTCGCCGATGTTCCGCAGCTTCATCGCCGGCCAGCTCGCCACGATGCGGGAACTGACGCTGTTCTATGCGCCGAACATCAACTCCTACAAGCGTTTCGTCGAGGGCAGCTTCGCGCCGACGGCGGTCGCGTGGGGACTGGACAACCGCACCTGCGCGGTGCGGGTGGTCGGCCGCGGTCACTCCATGCGGATGGAGTTGCGCGCGCCCGGCGGTGACGTCAATCAGTACCTGGCGGTGGCCGCCCTGGTGGCCGGCGGTCTGCACGGTATCGACCAGGGGCTCGAACTCGAGGAGGCCTGCGCGGGCAACGCCTACACCGCGGGTGCGCAACACCTTCCGACCACGCTGGCCGAGGCCGCCGAGTTGTTCGACAACTCCGCGGTGGCACGGGCGGCGTTCGGCGACGAGGTGGTGGACCACTATCTGAACAATGCGCGGGTCGAGCTCGCGGCGTTCAACTCCGCGGTCACCGACTGGGAGCGGGTGCGTGGCTTTGAGCGCCTCTGAATCCGACGTCCCGACCCGCCCCGTCGTGGGCCTGACCACCTATCTGCAGCAGGCGCAATCCGGGGTGTGGGACGTGCACGCCAGCTTCCTGCCCGGCATCTATCTCGACGGCGTGACGCTGGCCGGCGGGATCGCCACGCTCTTGCCGCCGCAGCCGGTCGACGCCGACATCGCCGCCCGGGTGACCGACGGCCTCGACGGGCTGATCATCACCGGTGGCAGGGACGTGGATCCGGCCGCGTACGGCCACGATGCGCACCCGAGCACCGACGAGCCGGCGCGCGACCGCGACGCCTGGGAGTTCGCGCTGCTGGCCGCGGCGCTGCGGCGCGGGATGCCGGTGCTGGGGATCTGCCGCGGTGTGCAGGTGCTCAACGTGGCCCTGGGCGGCACGCTGCATCAGCACCTGCCGGAGGTGATCGGCCACACCGGCCATCAGCAGGGCAACGCGGTGTTCTCCACCTCGGAGGTTCGCACGGTCGCGGGCAGCAGGCTGGCCGGACTGATCGGGGACAGTTCGCAGGCGCAGTGCTATCACCACCAGGCGATCGATCGGCTCGGCGACGGTCTGGTGATCAGTGCCCGCGACAGCGACGGTGTCGTCGAGGCTGTCGAGATGCCGGGTGCGCACTTCGTCGTCGGGGTGCAGTGGCACCCCGAGGAGACCCTGGACGATCTGCGGCTGTTCGCCGGTGTGGTGGCGGCCGCACGCGAGTACGCAACGGAGAGGGCGGATCTGTGACCGCGAGTGTTGAGCTGATCAACCCGGCCACCGAAAAGGTGCTGCGCACCGTCGAGTTGCTCGACGCCGCGGCCGTCGACGACGCCGTGGCGCGGGCGCAGGTGGCGCAGAAGGGTTGGGCCGCTCAGGCGCCGGCCGAACGCGCCGCGGCGCTGCGCGCGTTCGCCGCGGTGGTGGACGCCCACGTCGACGAGTTGGCGGCGCTGGAGGTGGCGAACTCCGGTCACGTGCTCGGCAACGCCGAGTGGGAGGCCGGCCACGTCCGCGACGTGCTGCAGTTCTATGCGGCCAGCCCGGAGCGGTTGTCCGGCAAACAGATTCCGGTGGCCGGCGGTTTGGACGTGACGTTCCACGAGCCACTCGGCGTGGTGGCGGTGATCGCGCCGTGGAACTTCCCGATGACGATCGCGTCGTGGGGTTTCGCGCCCGCGCTCGCGGCGGGTAACGCCGTGCTCGTCAAGCCCGCCGAGATCACCCCGCTGACCACGATGCGGCTCGGGGAACTCGCGCTGCAGGCCGGGTTGCCCGACGGCTTGTTCCAGGTGCTGCCCGGCAAGGGTTCGGTGGTGGGGGAGCGGTTCATCAGCCACCCGGACGTCCGCAAGATCGTCTTCACCGGTTCCACCGAGATCGGGGTGCACGTGATGGCCGGCGCCGCCAAGGCCATCAAGCGGGTCACCCTGGAACTCGGGGGCAAGAGCGCCAACATCGTCTTCGACGACTGCGACCTGGAGAAGGCCGCCGCCACCGCACCCTACGGCGTCTTCGACAACGCCGGCCAGGACTGCTGTGCGCGTAGCCGGATCCTGGTGCAGCGCAGCGTCTTCGACAGGTTCATGGAGCTGCTGGAGCCGGCGGTCAAGGGTGTGGTGGTCGGCGACCCCGGCCGGCGCGACAGCGAGATGGGACCGCTGGTGTCGCGCAAGCACTTCGAGTCGGTGGCCGGCTACGTGCCCGACGACGCGCCGGTGGCCTTTCGGGGCTCGGCGCCCAGCGGGCCCGGGTTCTGGTTCCCGCCGACGGTGCTCACTCCGGCGCGCACCGATCGCACCGTCACCGAGGAGATCTTCGGCCCCGTGGTCACGGTGCTGCCCTTCGAGGACGAGGCCGACGCCATCGCGCTGGCCAACGCCAGCGAATACGGTCTGTCCGGATCGATTTGGACCGACAACCTGTCCCGCGCGCTGCGGGTCTCCCGCGCCGTCGAGTCGGGCAACCTCAGCGTCAACTCACACTCCTCGGTGCGTTACAACACGCCGTTCGGCGGGTTCAAGCAATCCGGGCTGGGCCGCGAACTCGGACCGGACGCGCCGGAACATTTCACCGAAACCAAGAACGTCTTCTTCGCGATCGGAGCTGCCGAATGACCCCCACCACCGTCGATCTCACCCAGCGGCTGGCCGGAAAGGTCGCCGTCATCACCGGCGGGGCCAGCGGTATCGGGCTGGCCACGGCCAGGCGGATGCGCGCCGAGGGTGCCACGATCGTCATCGGTGACATCGATCCCGAGACCGGCGAGCCCGTCGCCGAGGAACTCGGCGGCACGTTCGTGGCGGTCGACGTCGCCGACGAGGCCGCCGTCGACAACCTGTTCGACACCGCCGCGGCGACCCACGGGTCGGTGGATATCGCGTTCAACAACGCGGGTATCTCCCCACCCGACGACGACCTGATCGAGAACACCGAACTGCCCGCGTGGCAGAAGGTGCAGGACGTCAACCTCAAGAGCGTGTACCTGTGCTGCCGGGCGGCGTTGCGCCACATGGTGCCCGCCGGGAAGGGGTCGATCATCAACACCGCGTCGTTCGTGGCGGTGGTCGGCTCGGCGACCTCCCAGATCTCCTACACCGCGTCCAAGGGTGGTGTGCTGGCCATGTCTCGTGAACTCGGTGTCCAGTTCGCCCGCAACGGAATTCGGGTCAATGCCCTGTGCCCGGGTCCGGTGAACACCCCACTGCTGCAGGAACTTTTCGCCAAGGATCCCGAGCGGGCCGCCCGGCGGCTGGTGCACGTGCCGCTGGGCCGGTTCGCCGAGCCGGAGGAGCTGGCCGCCGCGGTCGCGTTCCTGGCCAGTGACGACGCGTCGTTCATCACCGCCTCGACCTTCCTGGTCGACGGCGGCATCTGCTCGGCCTACGTGACGCCGCTGTAGGGCCTGCGATCGTGGGCTCGGCGGGCAGGAGCGAAGCGACCCGGGAATCGGCTTCCGCGGAGACCGACCCGGCAACGGTCAACGCGGCCCTGCTGCGCCCGGTGCGGCCCGGCAACGCCTTCGAGGACACCGTTGCCCGGCTGCTGCAGACCATCCGGCTCGGGGTGCTGGCCCCGGGGGATTGCCTGCCCCCCGAACGTGAGCTCGCGGCCCGGCTCGGGGTCAGCCGCGACACCGTGCGGGAGGCGATCAAGTCGCTGGCCGACGCCGGCTACCTGGTGTCGCGGCGCGGCCGCTACGGCGGCACCTTCCTGGCCGAGGAGTTGCCCGCGCCCAGCGACGGCGCGGTGCGGGTCAGCCGCGCCGAACTCGACGACGCGTTGCGGCTGCGGGAGATCCTGGAGGTCGGCGCGGCCAGGATGGCGGCCGGACGCACCCTGAGCGCCACCGAACGCGACGGGCTGAGGTCGCGGCTGGCCGACGTCCGCGCCGCCGCCCCCGAGGACTATCGGAGGCTGGACTCGCGGCTGCACCTGGCGATCGCGGAGGCGGCGGCGACGCCGTCCCTGGTGCCGTTGCTGGCCGAGAACCGGATGCGGCTCAACGCCCTGCTCGATCAGATTCCGTTGCTGCGCCGCAACATCACGCACTCCGACGATCAGCACGAGACGATCGTCGTCGCGATCCTGGCCGGTGACCCCGATTCGGCTGCCGCGGCGATGCGCGCCCACGTGGCGGGGTCGGCCGCGCTGCTGCACGGATTTCTCGACTGAGAGCGTGTGCACGGGCCGGTCCGGGGTGCGATCATGCCGGGTGTGGCCCCCGACAAACTGCCGACCATCGCCTATCCCGCGGCCGGAGCCCGACCGCACCGACGAGTGATCGAGACCCTCGATCCACACGTCATCGTCCTCTTCGGTGCGACCGGTGATCTGGCCAAACGCAAGCTGATTCCGGGCCTGGCCTACCTGGAGGAGTCCTCCCTGGCGCCCGACATCAGGGTGGTGGCCACCTCGCTGGAGGACCTGACCGACGAACAGTTCCTGGCGTTGGCCAAGGAGGCGGTGGACACCTTCGGCAGCCGCAAGCTCACCGGCGAGCAGTGGGCGCACTTCGCCGAACGCGTCACCTACGTTCCGCAGAGCGCCGGGCCGGCGGCGCTGGCCGCCGCGGTGCACGCGGCCGAGGAGAAACTCGGCCCGGACGTACACCGGTTGCACTACCTGTCGGTGCCGCCGAAGGCCGCCCAGGCCGTCATCACCATGCTCAAGGAAGCCGGACTGGTGGATCGGTCCCGGGTGGTGATGGAGAAACCGTTCGGCACCGACCTCGCCAGCGCCATCGAACTCAACGACTTCGTCCACGACACGTTCAACGAGGCGCAGATCTTCCGCATCGACCACTTCCTGGGAAAGGAAGCGGCGCAGAACATTCTGGCCTTCCGGTTCGCCAACGGCCTGTTCGAGCCGATCTGGAACCGCAACTTCATCGACCACATCCAGATCGACATCCCGGAGACCCTCGGCCTGGACACCCGGGCCAACTTCTACGAGAGCACCGGTGCGTTCAAGGACATGGTCGTCACCCACCTGTTCCAGGTGATGGCGTTCGTGGTGATGGAGCCGCCGACCGCGTTGGAGCCGCGCGCGATCAGCGAGGAGAAGAACAAGGTCTTCCGCTCGATGCTGCCGATCGACCCGGCCAACGTGGTGCGCGGCCAGTACGTCGGCTACCGCGACGAGGACGGCGTGGCACGGGATTCCGACACCGAGACGTTCATCGCGCTCAAGGTGGGAATCGACAACTGGCGCTGGGCCGGCGTGCCGATCTACCTGCGGACCGGCAAGAAGATGGCGCAGGGTCAGCGGATCATCTCCATTGCGTTCAAGGAGGCGCCGCGGACGATGTTCCCGCCCGGCTCCGGGGTGGGCTCGGAGGGACCGGACCACCTCACCTTCGACCTGGCCGACGAGTCCAAGGTGTCGCTGTCGTTCTACGGCAAGCGTCCCGGGCCCGGGATGAAGTTGGACAAGCTGTCCATGCAGTTCTCCACCCGGGAGACCGACTCGGTGGCCGACGTGCTCGAGGCCTACGAGAGGTTGATCCTGGATGCGATGCGCGGTGATCACACGCTGTTCACCACCGCCGAGGGCATCGAGTCGCTGTGGGAACGCTCGGCCCAGCTGATCGACGACCCGCCGCAGGTGAAGAGCTACCCGGTCGGTACCTGGGGTCCCAACGCGATCCATCAGCTGATCGCGCCGAACGCCTGGCGGCTGCCGTTCGAACGGGTGTGGCGGGAACACAAACCCGACGAGTGATCGGGCGGTCCTGGGTTAGATTTCTTCGCATGGACGGGCCGGGCGACCAGATGAAGGTCGAACGTGCCTCGTCGGCGCTGGCCGATGTCGACATCAATGGCTGGACGCAGCGTTTCGATCTGCTGTCAGACCCGAACCGCCTTGAGATCCTGCTGTGTCTGCATCGGGCGCCCGGAATCTGTGTGGGCGACCTCGCCACGGCGCTCGGTAGGTCGGAGAACGCGGTATCGCAAGCACTCCGGGTGCTGCGCCGGCAGGGCTGGGTGACCTCGACCCGGGTTGGCCGGCTGGTCAGCTATCGACTCGAGGATCACATCGTCCATGACCTGCTGCACTGGATCGGCGCGGCGCACGCAGAGCCCGACGCGGTCAATTGATTATCTGAACATGTAGACAGATGAGAGCTGCCGACACTAGGCTCGCCCGAGGGGGTTGAAGCGACACCGCGCCGCAAGGAGGGCATGCTTGAGCGTCCAGGTCACGGCCATGCATATGAGCGATGGACTGGTCAACGCCCCCACCTCCGTGGTGTTCGGCGCCTTGGCAATCGCCGCGGTGGCGCTGTGCGCTTGGAAGGCGCGGGCCGAGCTCGACGAACGGACCGTTCCGTTGGCGGGTCTGGTCGCTGCCTTCATCTTCGCCGTGCAGATGATCAACTTCCCGATCCTGCCCGGCGTCAGCGGACATCTTCTGGGTGGCGCTCTGGCGGCCATCCTCGTCGGGCCCTATACCGGCGTTCTGTGTATTGCGATAGTCCTGGTGGTGCAGTCGCTGTTGTTCGCCGATGGCGGGGTGACCGCACTCGGGATGAACATCACCAATATGGCGCTGATCGGTGTGGCGGCCGGCTACGCGACCGCGGTCGCCCTTTACGCGCTGGTGCGCAGACGGCGCCTCGACCGATCGGTGGGCGCTATGGGTGTGGTCGGCTTCCTCTCGGCATTGGTTGGAACCGTCAGTGCATCAATGGGATTCGTGGTCGAGTATGCGATCGGAGGTGCCGCGCAGACGTCGCTGGGCACGGTGGCGGCCTACATGCTCGGCACCCACGTACTCATCGGCATCGGCGAGGGGCTGATCACCGCGGTGACGGTGATGGCAGTCGTCCGGTCGCGACCCGATCTCGTCTATCTGCTGCGCCGCAGCCGCGCCGAGACGGCGGTTGCCGCATGACCGGCGCGCTGCGGCGGCACTGGTGGTTCTGGGCCGGGTTCGCCGGCGCCGTCCTGCTCATCGCCGGGGTGGCATCTTATTTCGCCAGCTCCAGCCCGGACGGGCTGGACTCGGCCACCTTGCGGGGCTGCCAGGTCATCCAGACCGCGCAGGGTGAGGAGTTGACCGGTACCTGCATCGCCCAGCAGGCGACCGAGCACGTCATGTCGGTGTCCCCGCTGGCGGACTACACCGTATTCGGGCGCCCCGGAAGTGTCGGAGTGGCCGGCATCATCGGCGCTGTGGCGGTGCTCGCGCTTGCCGGCGGGGCGTTCTGGCTGCTGGCTCGTAGCCGTCGTTCGGGAAGCTGAACCCGTGGGTGCGGGGCACTCGCATCCGTTGTATCGCGACGGGGATTCGTTGGTAGATCGGGCGCCCGCGGAGGTGAAGATCGTCGCACTGGTGGTCTTCGTCCTTGCGGTGGTCGCCACGCCGAGGGAGATGATCTGGCCGTTCGCCGTCTACACCGGGATCGTCCTGGTGGTTTGGCGGGTGGCCCGGATTCCGCTGCGTTGGATTCTGCCGCGCATGCTGATCGAGGCGCCCTTCATCGTGCTCGCCGTGCTGCTTCCGTTCGCGGAGGGCGGTCAGCGGGTGGAGTTCGCGGGGCTGCACCTGTCGGTCGCCGGGCTCTGGGCGGCCTGGGGCATCGTCGTCAAGGGCACCCTGGGTGTCGCCGGGTCGCTGACCGTTGCGGCGACGACCTCGGCGCGGGAGTTGCCGCTGGCGCTGAGCAGACTCGGGATGCCCGGTTTGGTCACCTCCATGCTGGTGCTGATGATCCGCTACATCGACCTGCTGTCGGCGGAGGTCAGTCGAATGCGGATGGCGCGGATATCCCGCGGTGACTCCCCGCGCGCAGCACATCAGGCCGGTGCGATCGCGAAAGGTGTTGGCGCGCTGTTCCTCCGGTCCTATGAGCGTGGTGAGCGGGTTTACCTGGCGATGACATCCCGTGGTTTCGACGGTACGGTTCCGGAGTTGGCGATCGTCGGCGCCGGTCCACGTGCGACGGCGCCGCAATGGTTGGCTGCGCTGACACCCGCGGTGGCGGCGGTGCTGGTGAGCGGGTCGGCTTGGGTGCTCCGATGAACGCGCCCGCCATTCGGGTCGAGAACCTGAGTTACCACTATCCGGACGGCAGGGTCGCACTCGATGGCGTCGATCTGAACATCGCGCCCGGTGAGCGGGTCGCCATCCTCGGGCCCAACGGGGCGGGCAAGACCACCCTCATGCTTCATCTCAACGGCGTGTTGTCCGCGAGTTCCGGCACTGTCGAGATCGGCGGAATGGCGCTGAACCGCAAGAATCTGCGCGAGATCCGACGGCGGGTCGGGGTGGTGTTCCAGGATCCCGACGACCAGCTGTTCATGCCGACCGTCGCGCAGGACGTCGCGTTCGGCCCGGCGAACTTCGGGGTCACTGGTGACGCGCTGGCCGAGCGGGTTCAGGCCGCGCTGGAAATCGTCTCGATGACCGAACACGCCGACCGCAGCCCCGCGCATCTCTCCGGTGGTCAGCGTCGGCGGGCGGCGCTGGCCACGGTGCTGGCTTGTGAACCGGAGATCCTGGTACTTGACGAGCCGTCGGCCAATCTCGATCCGGTGGCGCGCCGCGAACTGGCCGAGACGCTCGCGACCCTGTCCGCCACGATGGTCATCGTCACCCACGATCTGCCCTATGCCGCCCAGTTGTGCGAGCGGGCCATAGTCCTGGACAGCGGTGTGGTGGTGGCCGACGACAGCGTGACCGCGGTGCTTTCCGATAGGGAATTGCTCGCCGCCCACCGGCTGGAACTGCCCTGGGGTTTCGTCGTCCCGGCCCACTGATCCCACTGCTCGCACACTCGCGAGCGTGGCGAGAGTCCTAGTGCCGCCTGGACGGCGGCCACGGCGGCTCCCCGCACAGCGCCAGCAGCGCGTTCTCGATCACCTCGGGTAGCGCCGGATGGATCCAGTACTGGCCGCGGGCCATGTCCTGGCCGGCCAGCCCGAAGCTCATCGCCTGGATCAGCGGCTGGATCAACGACGATGCCTGGTGGCCCATGATGTGGGCGCCGAGGATCTTGCCGGTGTCGGCCTCCACGATGACCTTGGCGAAGCCGGTGGTGTCCTCCATCGCCCAGCCGTAGGCCACGTCGGCGTAGTCCTGAATCTTGACCCGGATGTCGTATCCGGCCGCGCGGGCCTCGTTTTCGCTCAGGCCGACGCAGGCGATCTGCGGATCGGTGAACACCGCCGACGGCACATAGCGGTGATCGGCGGGCCGCAGGTTGTCGAGGTCGTCCCAGTCCTGCAGCAGGTTGTGCTTGACCACCCGCGCCTCGTGGTTGGCGACGTGCTTGAGCTGATAGGGCGAGCACACGTCGCCGAGTGCGAAAATGCCTCGCGCCGTGGTCCTTTGGTACTCGTCGACGACGACGAGACCGTCGGCGACCTCGACCCCGACGGTGTCGGCGTCGAGCTGGTCGCCGTTGGGGACGCGGCCGGTGGCCACCAGAACCGCGTCGGCCGACACCTCCGAGCCGTCGTCGAGCTCCACGACCACCGCCGAGCCGTCGTGGTGCGCCCCGACCATGTTGCGGTGGCTGCGGATCTCCCACTTCTTGGCGGCGATGTCGGTGAACCGTTCGCAGATGGTGTCGTCGCAGTGCGACAGCATGGTGCCGCCGCGGATCACCAACGTGACGCGGCTGCCCAGCGAGGAGAACACGTGGGCGAACTCGGCGGCGACGAACCCACCCCCCACGATCAGCAGGTGCTGGGGCAGGTCGCCGATGCGCATGATGGTGTCGCTGGTGTGCACCGTCACCCCGCAGCCAGCGATCAATTCGGGCACGGTGGCGCGTGACCCGGCGGCGATGACCACCTGCTCGGCGGTGAACTCGTCACCGGCCTCGGTGCGCAGTCGGTAGCCGTTCTCGGCGCGGCCGGCGAAGCGGGTGTGGCTGGCGTACACGCTCACGTTGGGGGAGGACCGCCGGTAGTGCTCGCCGCCGGCCGCCAGCGGGTCGATGCGGCCGAACACCCGCGAGACGATGTCGCTCCAGCGCACCCCGTCGATGTGGGCGTCCACCCCGAACCGGGCCGAGTCCCGCACCGTCTGGGCCACCTCGGCGGCGTAGACGAACATCTTGGTCGGGATGCAGCCCACATTGAGGCAGGTGCCGCCGAACACGCCCTGCTCGCAGATCGCCACCTTCTTCTCGGCGTAGCGCTCGTCGAGAATCGTGTTGCCCGAACCGGTTCCGATGATGGCGATGTCGAAATGCTCCACAAGACTCCTTATCCTCGCCCCGCAGCCACCGTATCGAGATGGGCGAGATAGAAATCCAGCCAGCCGCCCAACTCCCGGAAGGCCGCGGCCCGCGGCTCGGCCAGCGACAGGAACACGTCGTGTTTGGCGTCCGGGATCGGCACGACGGTGGTGCGGTTGCCGATGCAGCCGGCCCACCGGGCGATCTGGGTGACGTCGAGGACTGCATCGCCGCGCTGCATGGTGTCCGGGTTGGTGGTCTCCGGGACGCTGTGGTCCGAGCGCAGGATCAGGTTCGGCACCCCGACGTCGAGCCCGCGGTGCAGGGTGGCCTGGCCCCGCCGCACGGCGTGGATCCAGCCGAAGGTCACCGGGAACCCGCCCAGCGGCTTCCACTGCAGGTTGTACTCGAACTCGCCGTGGTAATCGCGGTGCAGGGTCAGCCCGTAGCCGCCCTTTCCGGTGCCGCGCACCACCCGGGTCTTGCGGACCCGCGACATCGCCCCGATGGCGGTCGAGGTCACCCGGGTCCGCAGGATCGCCGGCCCCTGCAGGTCGAACCACGGGCTGTTGAGCATCAGCCCGGTCACCCCCAGCGCCGCGGTCGCGCCGCGCCGGCGCAGCCGGTCCAGCCACAGCGACACGATCAGCCCGCCCGCGGAGTGCCCGCACACCAGGACCGCGGAGCCGGGGTTCTCGGCGGCGATGACGGCAAGCGCGAGCTCGAGTTCGCGGTCGTAGCGGGCAAGGTCGGTGGTGAAGTGCGGAATCTGGGCCTCGCGCCATGACCGGCCGCATTTGTGCAGGTCCAGGCCGTAGAAGCGGAACCCCCGAGCGGTGAAGTAGTCGGCCAGTTCGGTGTGGAAGAAGTAGTCGGTGAAGCCGTGCACCGCCAGCACGGTGTGCCGGGCGGGGGTGCCGTCGCCGCGGCGGACCAGGGTTGCGAACAGGTCACCCTCGCCGTCGGGGTCGGCACCCAAGGCCATGGTGGCCTGCTGATAGCCGGGCAGGACGTCGTCAGCCCAGCCGGCCTGCGCTGCCGTCACAAGCCTCACCTTAACCGCGTCGCATCGCGGGGAGTCCGATGTCACAGGTGTGGTGCTGGTGACTCGACCGAATGCAACCGGGGCGCTCGGGATAACCTGACTATCAGTACAGCCGCCACCGGGGGCTCGGGGTCGTCGGGGGAGCGGATCGCCTGTTAGTGAAGGACGAACGAACCGGTGTCAGATAACACGGTCTCAACTGACGGCAGGACCGACGTCGTACTGATCGGCGCGGGAATCATGAGCGCCACCCTCGGCGCCCTGCTCCGCCTGGTCGAGCCGAACTGGTCCATCACGTTGGTCGAGCGCCTCGACGCCGCCGCCGCCGAGAGCAGCGACCCGTGGAACAACGCCGGCACCGGCCACTCGGCGCTGTGCGAGCTGAACTACACGCCGCAGAACGCCGACGGCAGCATCGACATCACCAAGGCCGTCAACGTCAACGAGCAGTTCCAGGTCACCCGGCAGTTCTGGACCTACGCGCACGAGAACGGGATCCTGCCCGACGTCCGCAACTTCCTGAACCCGATCCCGCACGTCAGCTTCGTGCACGGCGCCGACCACATCGACTACCTGCGCCGCCGGCACGACACCATGGTGCGCAACCCGCTGTTCGCCTCGATGGAGTTCATCGACGACGTCGACGAATTCGCCCGCCGGCTGCCGCTGATGGCGGCGGGCCGGGACTTCTCCGAGCCGGTCGCGCTGAACTGGACCGCCGACGGCACCGACGTGGACTTCGGCTCGCTGTCGCGACAGCTGCTCGGGTTCGGCACCGAGCGCGGCATGTCGACGCTGTTCGGCCACGAGGTGATCGACCTCGACCAGGAGTCCGACGGGGGCTGGGCGGTGAAGGTCGTCAACCGGCGCACCGGCCAGAAGCGCAAGCTGCGGGCCAAGTTCGTCTTCGTCGGCGCCGGCGGCGGCGCGCTGCCGCTGCTGCAGAAGTCGGGCATGAAGGAGGCCAAGGGCTTCGGCGGCTTCCCGGTCAGCGGCGAGTGGCTGCGCACCAACAAGCCGCACCTCACCGGCGCCCACCACGCCAAGGTGTACGGCCTGCCGCCGCTGGGCGCCCCGCCGATGTCGATGCCGCACCTGGACACCCGGGTGATCAACGGGCAGGACTGGCTGCTGTTCGGCCCGTTCGCCGGCTGGTCGCCGAAGTTCCTCAAGGCGGGCAAGGTCACCGACCTGCCGCTGTCGGTCAAGCCGAACAACCTGGCCTCGATGATCGGGGTGGGGCTGACCGAGTTGCCGCTGCTGCGCTACCTCATCGGCGAGCTGCTGATGTCCGAGGACGACCGCGTCGAGACCCTGCGGCAGTTCGCCCCCACCGCGCAGAACCAGGACTGGGAGATCGACATCGCCGGTCAGCGCGTGCAGGTGATCCGCCGCGACGCCAAGAAACTCGGCGTGCTGGAGTTCGGCACAACGGTGCTGGCCGCCGCCGACGGCAGCATCGCCGGTCTGCTGGGCGCCTCCCCGGGCGCCTCGACCGCGGTGCCGGCCATGCTCGACGTCATGCAGCGCTGCTTCCCCGACCGCTACCAGGTCTGGCTGCCCAGGCTCAAGGAGATGGTGCCGTCGCTGGGCGTCAAGCTGTCCGACAACCCGGCGCTGTTCGAGGAGGTCTGGACGCGCGGCACCAAGGTCCTCGGGTTGGAGAGCGGCGCCGAGGCCGGGCGGGCCGCACTGTCGGCGGGCCCGGACGCCCGGGGCGCCAAGACGCAGTCCGGCGAACCGGAACCCGCGGGAGTGGTGTGACGGTCGCGCTGCGCCGGTCCTGGGCCAAGGATCTCGACGCGGCGACGCTGTATGAACTGCTCAAGCTGCGGGTCGAGGTGTTCGTCGTCGAGCAGGCCTGCCCCTACCCCGAGTTGGACGGCCGGGACCTGCTGGCCGAGACCCGGCACTTCTGGCTCGAGCAGCCCGACGGCGAGGTCATCGCCACGCTGCGGCTGATGGAGGAACATCCCGGCGGGCACAAGGGCTTCCGCATCGGGCGGGTGTGCACCAAGCGCGCCGCCCGCGGACAGGGCCACACCACCCGGGTGCTGCAGGCCGCGCTGGCCGAGGTGGGCGACCATCCCTGCCGGATCAACGCCCAGACCTACCTGGCCGACATGTACGCCTCGCACGGTTTCGTCGCCGACGGCGAGGAGTTCCTGGAGGACGGCATCCCGCACGTTCCCATGCTGAAACACTCGGCATCGTGACCACGCCGGCGTACCCGTTCAGCGCGATCGTCGGCCACGACCGGCTGCGGCTGGCCCTGGTGCTGTGCGCGGTGCGCCCGGAGATCGGTGGGGTGCTCATCCGCGGCGAGAAGGGCACCGCCAAGTCGACCGCGGTGCGCGCGCTGGCCGCGGTGCTGGCCGAGGTCGACCCCGGCTCCCGGCTGGTGGAACTGCCCATCGGCGCCACCGAGGACCGGGTGGTCGGCTCGCTGGACCTGCAGAAGGTGCTGCGCGACGGGGAGCACGCGTTCTCACCCGGACTGCTGTCCCGCGCCCACGGCGGGGTGCTCTACGTCGACGAGGTCAACCTGCTGCACGACCACCTCGTCGACATCATGCTGGACGCCGCGGCGATGGGCCGGGTGCACATCGAGCGCGACGGGGTCTCGCACTCGCACGAGGCGCGCTTCGTGCTGATCGGCACGATGAACCCCGAGGAGGGCGAGCTGCGCCCGCAGCTGCTGGACCGGTTCGGACTGGCCGTCGACGTGCACGCCTCCCGGGAGGTGCCGGTGCGCAGCGAGGTGATCCGCCAGCGGCTGGCCTACGAGGCCGACCCGGTCCGATTCGCCGCCCGCTACGCCGAGGCCGACCGTGACCTCGCGGTGCGGATCGCCGCCGCCCGCGCCCGGGTCCCCGAGGTCGCCCTGCCCGACGCCGAACTGAACCGGATCGCGGCGCTGTGCGCGGCCTTCGACGTCGACGGGATGCGCGCCGATCTGGTACTGGCCCGCACCGCGGTGGCTCACGCCGCCTGGCGCGGCGCGGACAGCGTCGGCGAAGAGGACATCCGGGTGGCCGCCGAACTGGCCCTGCCGCACCGGCGCCGCCGCGACCCATTCGACGATCCGGGCATCGACCCGGCCCAGCTGGACG
>ERZ724512.64-NODE-64-length-39738-cov-6.898445_pt1 | contig 39738 bp, 44 predicted proteins | sample MGYA00376045_ERZ724512 | MGnify/ENA primary metagenome ERZ724512 (study PRJEB28724, sample SAMN07190883) | activated sludge metagenome | isolation source: activated sludge of sewage treatment plant in Hong Hong | place: Hong Kong | collected 2016-03-17 ... | reverse complement strand
CGGTGCCGGCCGGCGAGCAGGTCCAGGTCCTGAGGCTCGACGAGGAGTTCTGATGTCGGAACCGTCCGTGCCGCCAGGGTCACCGGGCCGCCTGACCCACGTGGACGAGTCCGGCGCCGCGCGGATGGTCGACGTGTCGGGCAAGGACGTGACCGCGCGCACCGCCACGGCGTCCGGCCGGGTCCTGGTGTCCTCCGAGGTCGTCGCGCTGCTGCGCGGTGAGGGCGTCCCGAAGGGCGACGCGCTCGGCGTCGCGCGCGTCGCGGGCATCATGGCGGCCAAGCAGACGCCGTCGCTGGTCCCGCTGTGCCACCCACTCGCGATCTCCGGCGTCACGGTCGACCTCACCGTCGAGGACGAGGCGGTCGCGATCACCGCGACCGTGCGCACGACCGACCGCACCGGGGTCGAGATGGAGGCGCTGACCGCCGTGTCGGTCGCCGCGCTGACCGTCGTCGACATGGTCAAGGCCGTCGACAAGGGTGCGGTGATCACCGACGTCCGCGTCGAGACCAAGACCGGCGGGAAGTCCGGCGACTGGAGCCGGGGATGAGCATGCGCGCCGAGGTCGTCGTCGCGTCGAACCGGGCCGCCGCCGGGGTCTACGAGGACACGACCGGCCCGCTCATCGTGGACTTCCTGCAGGAGCTCGGCTTCGCGGTCGACGCCCCCGTCGTCGTGCCCGACGGAGAGCCCGTCGGTGCCGCGATCCGCGCCGCCGCCGACGGGGGCGCCCGGGTCGTGCTCACCACCGGTGGCACCGGCCTCACGCCCACCGACCGCACCCCCGAGGCGACCCGCGCCCTGCTCGACCGCGAGGTGCCCGGCATGGCCGAGGCGATCCGGGCGTACGGCGTCGCGCAGGGTGTCCCGACCGCCGTGCTGTCTCGCGGGGTCGCCGGCGTGGTCGGCTCCTGCCTGGTGGTCAACCTGCCGGGGTCGCGCGGGGGAGTGAAGGACGGGCTCGCCGTCCTGCGCCCGGTCCTGGTGCACGCGGCGGAGCAGGTGCTGGGGAGCGACCACGTGAGGACCGAGCCGTGAGGACCGAGCCGTGAGGACCGAGCCGTGAGGAGCGGGCATTGAGGGCCTGGCCGGTCCGGCTCACCGCCGGTGAGGTCACGGTCCGCCCGCTCACCTACTCCGACGCCACCGCCTGGCGCGACGCGCGGCGACGCAACGTCGCGTGGCTCGCGCCGTGGGACGCGACCGTCCCGCCGGGCTCGGACTCCCGGCCCTCGTCGTTCCGCGCGCTGGTGCGGCGCCTGCACCGGCAGGCGCGGCAGGGCACGACGTACTCCTTCGCCATCGATGTCGACGGCCGCTTCGCCGGCCAGGTGACGGTCAACAACGTCGTGCGCGGGTCGGCGCAGTTCGCCTCGATCGGCTACTGGCTCGACCAGCGGTACGCCGGCCGCGGCGTGATGCCGCGCGCCGTGGCGCTGGTCGTCGACCACTGCTTCACCACGGCAGGGCTGCACCGCATCGAGGTCGCGATCCGCCCGGAGAACACCAACTCGCTGCGGGTCGTGGAGAAGCTCGGGCTGCGCGAGGTCGGCTACGCGCCGAAGTACCTCCACATCGACGGCGACTGGCGCGACCACCGGCTCTACGCGATCACCCGCGAGGAGTGCCCGCAGGGCCTGCTCCGGCGGCTGGAGTCCCAGCAGTCACACGAGTGATTTTGCGACACACCTGTGGACATCCGAGGAGGAGTGAGGTAGCGCTCCTAACCTCTGACACGTGGACCTGAGCGCACTCATCTTCGTCGCCCTCGCCGTGGCGTGGGCCGTCTACCTCGTCCCGAAGGCGCTCCGTCACCACGAGGACGTCGCGCGCAGCCGGTCGGTCGAGCGCTTCTCGCACACCATGCGGGTGCTGGCCCGGCGCGAGCCGGTCAACCGCAAGAGCGCCCGACTGGTCGTCACGCCGGGCCGCCCGGCCTCGGAGGCGAAGGTCGTCACGAAGCCGCGACACCAGCCCGAGGTGCCGGCCGAGGTGCGAGCCGACGTACGAGCCGACGTGCGGCAGGAGCAGGCGCCCGCGCCGGAACCGGTCCCCCTCACGCCGGCCCAGCTCCGCGCTCGGCGTGCCGCGGCCAAGCGCGCCACCAAGCGCCGGCGCAACGTGCTGGCCCTGGTGCTGCTGGTCAACCTCGTCGTCCTCGGGGTCGCGGCCTTCGGCGTCATCAGCTGGTGGTACGTCGCCCTCCCGGTCGCCCTGCTCGCGGCCTGGCTGGTGACCTGCCGGATCATGGTCAAGGGCGAGCGTCGCGGCCTCGAGCCGACCCGGCGGCTCCCGGTGGAGCCCCTCGAGGAGGAGGCCACCGAGGCCCCCGAGGACCGGGTCCTGGTCGAGGAGGAGTCCGACGAGGCCGACCCGATGGCCGACACGTCTGCCGGCATGGCCGCGGTCGTCGACCCGGCGCTCTGGGACCCGGTGCCAGTCACGCTCCCGACCTACGTCGGCAAGCCGGCCGCCACCCGCCGCACCGTCCGCACCATCGACCTCGAGGGCACCGGCGTCTGGACGTCGGGTCGCACCGAGTCCGACGCGCAGCTGGCCCGCGAGGCCGACCAGGCCGAGAAGGCGGCCCGCCAGGCCCGCGCCGACGACAAGCGCGCGACCGGCTCCTGACGCGACCCCCGCGCTCGTCCTAGGCTCGACGGCATGCCCGTCGAGCTCGCCTCCTCCCGCACCTACCCGGTCACCGTCGAGCACGCCTTCGACGTCACGCTGCCCCTGCCGCTGCCCGACCTCTTCTCGCGCCGGTACGCCGCCATCCCGCCGATCCGCGAGGTGCGCGACCAGCAGGGCGCGTGGGGCACGGTCGGCCAGACCCGGACCATCCGGCTGGCCGACGGCGGCAGCATCCGCGAGACGCTGCTGTCCGTGGACCGCCCGCACGCGTTCACCTACCGGCTCACCGACATCAGCGGGCCGATGAAGCCGCTGGTGACCGAGGTCGAGGGTCGCTGGCTCTTCGAGCCGGCCGGCGACGGGGCCCGGGTGCGCTGGGGCTGGACCCTCCACCCGCGCGGCCCGCTCGGCCGCGCCGCGATGCCCCTCTTCGCCCGGATGTGGCGCGGTTATGCCCGCCAGGCGCTCGAGGAGCTGGAGCGGACCCTGGTGCCCTGATCGCCCCTTCCGGAGCCGGGTCGTGTGCCTCACCACGCGCCATGGCGCGTTCTCGGGCACACGACCCCGATGGGGCGCGGGTCGATTCGGATCCCGCCCGAGCCGGGTGCTAACGTTTCCCACCGCGCCAGCAGGCGCGAGCAACACCGAGCAGTACCTGGGGCTGTGGCGCAGTTGGTAGCGCGTCTCGTTCGCAATGAGAAGGTCAGGGGTTCGAATCCCCTCAGCTCCACCAAACCCGCTGGTCAGAAGCCTGCACGGATCCTGAATTCAGGAGAAGGCAGTGGCAACTCAGCGGAAAGTCAGCACAAAGTCGATCGGATGCCAGGGGCACTCGGCACGTCTGGGTCGGTCTCGGCCGGCCACGGCACGGCTCGCACACCTGGTCTGCATGACGACCACAACACACACCGAAACCACCCTCGGCCCCGTCCTCACCCTGTCTCAACTCGCCAGCCAACTCGGCGTCAGCGTCCAGACCCTGTACGACCTGCGTAGCCAGGGCCGCGGCCCCCGCGGATTCCGGGTTGGTCGCGAACTTCGGTTCCGGGTCAGCGAGGTCGATGCCTGGCTTGCGCAGCTCGAGGCCGACGACGCCGAGCGCCACCCTCGCCAGGCGGGATGATGCGCACCGGAAGACCGCGCACGCCGATCGGCACTCACGGCGCGATCAACACCCGCCGGGAGCGCGGCCGCGTGGTGGCCGAGACTCGTGTCCGTGACCTCGACGGTCGCCTCCGCCAGGTGCGCGCGAGTGGGCCGACCGCGGCCGCAGCGCGGGCTCGACTGTTGGAGCGCATCCGAGAGCGTCCTTCGCTCCCGAGCGCCGGAGTCCTGCGGCCGACGAGCTCCTTCGCGGATCTCGCCGACCTGTGGCTCGCAGATCTCGAACAGCGTGACCTGGCCGGAAACACCAAGGAGAACTACCGGGCCTGCCTGCGACTCCATGTTCGGCCAGCCTTCGAGCATTACACCCTCGCCGAGGTGACCACCGGGCGGGTTGAGTGGTTCCTGGCGAGCCAAGCCAAGGTCTCGCCGTCGCAGGCCAAGCAGACACGGACGATGCTCAACCTCCTGTTTGCCTACGCGCTGCGGCACGACGCGATCGCGCGTAACCCGGTCGACGGGACCTCGCAGCTGAGGAGGAGCAAGGCGACGCCGCAGGCGCTGACGATCCAACAGATCGCTGCGATCCGGGAAGCAGCATCCAAGTGGCGTAGCGAGTCGGGTCTGCCGGGCCCCAAGCCGGACGGCCAGGTCCGCGACATCATCGAGGTCCTGCTCGGGACCGCCATGCGTCCGGGGGAGGTACTCGCCCTCCGCCCCCGCGACGTTGAGGACCGGCCCTCGGGGATGATCGCCACGGTCAACGGCACCGTCGTGCAACGCAAGGGGAGCGGAGCAGTGCGCCAGCCGAGGCCGAAGACCGACGCGTCCATCCGTCGCATACCTGTCCCCGAGTTCGCGGCCATAGTGCTCCGGCGTCGGATCGGCGCCATGCCAGACAACGCGACCAACCGCACGATCTTCGCCAGCCGCAACGGAGGCCCGCTCAGCCCCTACAACGTCCGCCGCACCTTCCGAGAGCTTCTGGTCCTCGCTGACCTGAGCGACAGCGGCATCAGCCTTCGCTGGTACCGGCGGACCGGAGCGACCGTCATCGCCCGCGGCATGGGCACCGACGCGGCCGCCGCCTTCCTCGGGCACACCTCCACGGTCATCACCGAAGGCCACTACATCGAACCGGACCGTGCGGTCGATCCGACTCCCGCGGCACACCTGGAACGCACGTTGAGGCCGACGGAGCCCGACGGAACCTTGCTGTCGAACCGCCCCGCCGAGCGGGAGGACGAGCTGCTTGCCGCCGTCGACCGCGAGAACGACGACGCCGTTGCGTAGCACGCACACGATTCGCCCTACCGCTGGAACGGTTCCGGCGAGTCTGTTACGGCCCGTCGGAACATGTCTGGCGTAACCCACTCCAGACCAGCCTCGCTGCGGATCTGCCGCCACCGCCGCTCGACGTTGTTGACCTGCTGCCACGTCCCGTTTCGAGTCGGGAAGACCGCGTCCAACACGTTGTCCGGCATCACGCGGCGCCTCCGACCCAGGAGCAGCGTCGTGTACTGCGGGAGCGCAACGAGACGAGGCCGTGTCAGACCCTTTCGGTAGGTCCCCTCGCCAGTAGAGGTCTTGATCGTGGCGTTGAGTGACATGGTCCTGGTATCCAAGTCGATGTCACTCCAGCGCAGCGCCAGGACCTCACCGATCCGAGCTCCGGCGCCCAACATGACCTCGATGATGTCGCCCATGTCGTCGGACGATCGGGGTCCGGGACGTTGCTTGCCAAGAGACCCGCGGATCGCCGCGTGAATCCGGGCCAACTGAGCGGCTGTGAGCGTGGGCTTCGAAGCCGGCGGTCGGCTGATCCTCAGCGACCCGCGGGCCGGGTTGCTAAGCAGAGCGCTCTCGTTGACGGCGAAGTCGAGCATGGCGCCCAAGACCACCTTCGCCTTGCGCTGCCGGTTGCGGCTTCGCTGTCCGAGCTCCGCGAGCAACTCATCGATGTCTTCCGTGGTGAGCTCGTCAAGGCGCTTGTTGCCAACCCCGGGTCCGACGAGGGTGCGCAGCACGCGCCGGTACTCGCTGACGGTCGTGCTCTCGAGCCGACCGTCCGCGCGCAGCTTCTGAAGCCAATGGCCGGAAAGGTCGTTCACCGTCAGGTTCGGGGTTATCGAGGTGCTCATCGCTACTCCTTCTCCATCGGGCCGTGTCGCCCTCGTGGAGAAGGTGTGCAGTTGTGACCTCGCGACCTTGGATCGGACCTTGGTCCGGAGGGGTCGCGACCTCAAATCCAGAGGTCGCAGGTTCAAATCCTGCCCCCGCTACTCATCAGGCCCGGAGATTCAGCGAATCTCCGGGCCTGAAAGGTTTAGAGATTTGATCCGTGGGCCAGAAAGTGGCCACTCTTGCCGCTCCGCAGCGGTGATCGAGGCCTCGCCGCGCGATCTTTGCCCGCTACTGCTCGTTGTTGCTCGCTCCGGCGGGGAGCACGGCACACCTAACGTGCATGGACACCAACACCGCATTGAGCGGCCTCGCGCCGCTGATCGGGATCGAGCAGCTCGCCGACTACCTCGACCTGCCTGTGAAGACGCTCTACAAGTGGCGTCAGGAAGGCGTCGGCCCCGCCTCGGTGCGGGTTGGGCGTCACGTCCGTTACTTCGTCAGCGACGTTCAGGACTGGCTCTTGGATCAGCGCACGTCGACTCGGGCCGAGGCGGGGTGAGCGGTCATGGCAGGTAGGCGACGCACCGCGATCGGAACCTTGGCTACGTTCATGCCCGCGCTCCATGCCGACTTCGGCCGCGGCGATAGATGAACAAGCACTCTGCCTCACCTCGCCGTTCCTCGACCGACCGCGGGCCAGACTTCGCGTGGCCAGACGAGTCGCCGCCGGCCTCGCAATCGTTGTGTCGGTGCTCCTTGCTTCGGTTGCTTTCCGCGCCGGGAAGGAGTCTTGGGCCAGGTCCAGCTCATCGAGCGCATCGCGCCTCTACTGCCGGGGTCAGGCGACAGCGCGGGCGTAGACACGCGTTGACCAGGCGAGCACTGCTCCGGCGAGGGGAAGGATCGCAGCGGAGGCCCAGGTGACGTGGTTGATGTGGAGGTGACCGGCTGAGAGGTCTCGACCGGCTTCAACCACGGAGTAGAGGGGTGGTGAAGGCGTGCATGCGCGCTCTCACCCGATTGAGGGAACCAGCCCGACGAGTGCGGGACTTCTGGGCGACTGTGCCAGAACCGTCGTGTGCGCGAGAGGGATAGATGTCAGTCAGGCCCCGTCAGGCCACTGGCCCGGTTCCTCCGGAGTTAGTTCTGGAAGAGGCAGGGAGCAGATCCGCTGCGCTCGCCGCGCGGGGACGCCGAACATGCGCAGCAGGTCCTGGGTCACGCGATCGGTGGTGGTGTCGACGTCGCGATCGGGCTGGTCGAGCAGGAGCTGGCCGACGGCGATGAGAGCTCCGGCCGCCATCGTGACCGCGACGTCCAGATCGGCCACCTCGAAACGACCACTCTCCACCGCGGCCTCGATGTCGCGACGGACCCGGGGGGCCAAGCCGTTGGGGGCGCTCAGCAGTCGTAGGGCGTTGTTGAGCAGGACCTTGCTCAGCTCGGGCTCACGACGGTGCAGCCTTCCGGTCAGACGGAAGCTCGCCGCGAACACCTCGTCGGCGTCCTCGATCCCGGCCGTAACTCGGTCAAGAAGCTCTCCGTAGGCATCCATCACCGCCTCGACGGCGGCGTCGAACAGCTGTTCCTTCGACTCGAAGTGGTTGTAGAACGAGCCCATCCCGACGTCGGCTGCTTGGGTGATCTCCAGGATTGGGACGTTGGTCCTGTCCTCCGCGATGAGAGTCTGGGCCGCCTGGATCAGAGCCGCCCGAGTGCGGGCCTTGCGTCGATCGATCCGGTTGCCCGGGCGCGCTGAGGCGGTGGTCATGTCACTCCTGGACCTCGACGTCGGATGGATCCGTGCAACCAGCCTACTCCTCAAGGTCAGAACTGACGGATTCCTCAGCTGGCCTTGACTGAGTATATCTGCGTGAGTGACGATATCGTCAGTTCACCATCGAGGAGCACTGATGACCACTGACCACGGCACTCACAGCGATCTGCACAGCGAGCAAGGGGCGCTACCTGGAGACCATCCCGGGCGGGCGAAGAACCCTGTCATCAAGGTGCTCGATCTGGCGTGGCTGGAGTTCGAGAAGCCGGACCTGGACCGGACCAGCAACTTCGCTGCCGCGTTCGGACTCTCCGAGGCGTGCCGCACCCCGCGGCAGCTCCAGTTGCGGGGCACTGGACCCGGTTCCCCGTGTGTGATCGTGCGGCGTGGAACGCGGTCACGCTACGTGGGGCCTGCCTTTCGGGCCGCGGACGCCGCGGATGTTCTCCGCTTGGCCGACGTGCTGGGGGCGAAGGTGGAGAAGCTCCCCGAGAGCATCGGTGGCGTGGTGGTCGATCTCACCGACCCCAGCGGCGTGCCCGTGCGCGTGGTGGCTGATACCCACGAGCTCGCCGAGCTTCCGACCCAGCCGACACAGACGTTCAACTTCGGCGACCAGGTGCACCGCGCCAATTCCACTCAGCGGCCACCGCGAGAACCTGCGAAGGTCCAACGCCTGGGACACGTCGCGGTCCAGACCCCGAGATACATCGAGACCCTGAACTGGTACCTGGACCATCTCGGTCTCATCGTCAGCGACTTCAACTACTACGAGGACCAGCGTGACCGCGGCCCGACGATGGCCTTCATCCGCTGCGACCGAGGAGCGGTTCCGACCGACCACCACACCTTGGCCATGGCGCTTGGCCCGCGCAACAAGTACCTCCACTCCGCGTTCCAGGTCGCTGATCTGGATGCGCTCGCCGCCGGCGGGGAGTACCTGCGGGATCAGGGCTTCCGCCGATCCTGGGGAATCGGACGTCACATCGAGGGCAGCCAGATCTTCGACTACTGGCGCGACGCGGACGGCTTGCTGGTTGAGCACTTCGCCGACGGCGACCTTTTCGACTGCGCCCTTGAGCCCGGTTGGGCCCCCATGAGAGCCTCCGGGCTCGCCCAATGGGGACCTCCAGCGACCAGGGACTTCCTGGGCATCACGCCGCGTGAAGGACTGCGTGACCTCACCTCCTTCGCCGGCGGCCTACGGCGGGGGGACACCGAGTTCGACCTGGCCCGACTGCGTGGCCTCTTGAAGGTGTCCGCCTCATGAGCACCACCGTCCTTCGCACGGCCGATGCCTGGTGGGTTCGCACCCCCGCTGGGGCGACCCGCATCGACACCCGCGCCCAGACCACCGGCCAACTCCTCGCCGAATCCGAGCGCATCGCGGCGGCTGTCGGGAGCCGGGAGTACGTCGACCCATCGGAGCTGGACGTCATCTCCCCTGTCACGGCGCCGTGTCGGGTGGTGGCGCAGATGACCAACTACGCCAGCCATGCCCAGGACGCCGGAATCAAGCCGGAGGCCATCCCGCTGACGTTCTTCCGCAAGGCCTCAGGGTCGATCAGCGGGCCCACGGACGACATCCTCCGCCCGGCGCACGTGCGGTGTCTCGACTACGAGGTGGAGATCGGCCTGGTCGTGGGCCGGGAGCTATCGGTGGGCACCCGGGTCACCGAGCAGAACTGGACCACGTTCGTTGCCGGTCTGGTCGTTGCCAACGACGTCTCGGCGCGCGACATACAGCTGCCGAAGACGCAGTTCTACGAGGCGAAGTCCTACCCGACCTTCACCCCGGTGGGGCCGGCACTGGTCCTGCTCGACGCCGATGAGCTCAGCCGGTTCGACGCCCTGCGGCTCCGCCTGTGGGTCAACGGTGAACTCCGCCAGGACGCCATGGCCGGGTCCGACATGATCTACTCACCGGTGCAGGCGTTGCAGGCGCTGAGCCGCTTCCAACGTCTCGACCCAGGAGACCTGCTCCTCACCGGAACCCCGAAGGGCACGGCGCTCAGCGCGCCTCCGAAGCCGGTCGAGCTCATCGCCGCGCTCCTGCCGACTGCGGTGAAGTGGAGAATCTTCTTCGAGCGGCAGGCCAAGAACCCGCGCTATCTCAAACCGGGCGATGTCGTCGAGGTCGCGATCGGCACTGACGACGGTGCCCTCGACCTCGGACGTCAGCGCACCGTCGTGAGAAGCGCCTGATGAAAGACACCTTCAAGGACGCTCTCGGTCGCTTCGCGATCACCCGGCGATGGGAGACGTCATGAACGCGGCGGTCATCCTCGGAGGAGTTCTCGTGGTCGCCTTCGGCGTGCTGGGCACGGCCAAGCTCGCCGCCGTTCCGGCGATGCGGGCACGGGCTGACCACGTGGGGTTCAGCGTCGCGGCGTACCGGCGGATCGGCGGCCTGGAGATCCTTGCGGTGACGGGCCTCCTCGTCGGTCTCGCGATTCCGATCGTCGGGGCCCTGGCCGCGGTGGGACTCGTGCTGCTGCTCGCGGGAGCGGTCATCACCCATCTCCGCAACGGTGACGGGATCCGCGAGATCGCCCCTGCGCTGGTGCTCGGCGTCGTCGCGGCCGCGTTCGTCATTGTCGTGGTGGGTGGCCTCGGATGAGCGCCTCGCAGACGGGCGGCCCGACGCCGATCCCCGTGGTCATCGTGGGCGCCGGCCCGGCTGGCGTCACGGCGGCCACGCTGCTCGGCCAGTACGGCGTTGAGTGCCTCGTGCTGGACCGGTGGGACGGGGTCTACCCCCAACCGCGCGCCGTCCACCTCGATGACGAGGTCTACCGGATCCTCGCTCGGCTTGGCATCGCCGAGGCCTTCTCCCTGGTCTCGCGGCCCACCCTCGGTCTTCAGCTGGTGGACCGGGACCATCGGGTGCTCGCGGTGTTCCATCGTGAAGGGGATGCCGGCCAGCACGGCTACCCGCGCGCGAACATGTTCGACCAGCCCGAGCTCGAGCACCTGCTGCGTGTCAACCTCAAGAGCCAGCCCACGGTGACCCTGCGCGGCAACTGCGAGGTCACTGACGTCACGCAGGACGGGCATGGCCGTGTCCGAGTCGACTTCACCGACAGTCTCACCGGTGAGCCTGAGACGGTGCTGGCGACCTACGTGCTGGGCTGCGACGGAGCCAACAGCATCGTGCGAACAGCGATCGGCTCGACGATGGAGGACCTCAAGTTCGAGCAGCGCTGGCTGGTCGTCGACGTGTCCAGCGAGGTGGAGCTGGACCAGTGGGAGGGAGTTCACCAGGTCTGTGACCCCCACCGGGCGGCCACCTACATGCGCATCGGCACGAGCCGCTACCGCTGGGAGTTCCAACTGCTTGAGGGGGAGGCCGCCGACGACTACGGCTCGATCGACGCCTTGGTCCCGCTGCTCTCGCCGTGGATCCGGGGAGTCCCGCGCGAGTCGCTCGGTCTCGTTCGCGTCGCGGAGTACACCTTCCGCGCCCAGATCGCCGACCGCTGGCGCGACCGCAACATCTTCCTGCTCGGTGACGCCGCGCACCTCACCCCGCCCTTCATCGGACAAGGGTTGTGTGCTGGCGTGCGGGACTCGATGAACCTGAGCTGGAAGCTCGCCGGGGTGCTCTCCGGGGACCTGTCGCCATCAGTGCTGGACACCTATCAGACCGAGCGCAAGCCTCACGCCCGAGCCATGATCAAACTCGCCCGGCTCATCGGTGCCGCGATGAGCCGGGGTGGGAAGGCAGGCGACGTGCTCAGGAAGCTCATCGCACCCCGGTTGCACCTGCTGCCCGGGCTGCGCGACCGCATCCTCGACAGCGAGACACCGCCGCTGACTCGGTCTGCGCTGGTGCACCGACCTGCCTTGGCCAGGTCACTCGCGGGCCGGCTCTGCCCCAACGCCCGACTCGACGACGGCGACGCCAGGTTCGATGACCAGGCCGGTGGACGCTTCGTCCTGGTCACGACGGAGTCATTGACTCCCCAACAGCGCACGCTGCTCGCCGGGCGAGGGGCCGGGCTCGTGGAAGCGCCCCCTAAGTCGGCACTGCGAGCCTGGCTGGCCACCGGTCGTACGACGGCCGCACTCGTCAGACCCGACTACACCGTCATGGCCGCGGGCCGTGACGTCGCATCGCTCATCGACTCGACTCCGAGATTCGCGCCCACACCGGCGTGACTCATGCCTGAGATCGTTGGGGCAGCCATCGTAGGTTGCCGAGCGAAGCCGGCCGGGGGGCCGCGTGTTTGCCCAAGCCCCGCGGTTCGATCAGTGCCCGAGGAGAACCTCGACGACGACGACCACGGCTCCGGTAGCCGCGAGCACCAGGCCGGCGAGCCACGTTGCTCCTGTTGCAGGTTCCCCCCGGTAGCGCGTGACGAAGAACCCGGTGAGTGCGATCCGGCCGAGGCAGTACAGCTGTGCCGCGAACAGGGCCGCGGTTGGACCGACGAGGTCGAGCGCTGCGGCCGACAGGATCACCATTGGCCCTGCCGTCGCCCCGAGTATCGGCAGGCTGGAGCGCAGGAGCGGTAATGAGCTCGCCCCATCCCGGTGTCCTCCCGCGCTGTCGGCATGGTCGATATCGAGCTGGGAGCCCACGAACTCGGAGAAGAGATGGGCCACGAAGGTCGAGATCGCGAGACCGGCGATCACGAGCAGGGCCTCGACAGACTCGGCGGACCCGGTCGGTAGAGCCACGAGCGCGGCGAGCGTGAGGACGGTCCCGTAGGTGGCAGCAGTGAGTTGCCGAGCCGCCTGCACAGATCCGGGACGCTCGAACTAGCTGGGGCGGCGTCCTCGACGGCCTTGTCTCGGCTCCGATCTCATGCCAGTCCTCCGGCTCGTCGCGATGGTGTGCCTCGGTCGCCATCCGCTGCGCGACCGCCCGCGATCCAGTCGGCGCGGCCATTGACGTTATGAATCGTAACGCGTTACGATTCATAACGCGTTACGGTTTTTGGTTCACCGACCACCGGGTGGTGGCCAGCTCGGCAGCGGAGGAGAAGGATCATGAACGAGATCAACGGTGGCGAACTGCTGTTGAGGTGTCTGCATCAAGAGCGTGTGGAGCACGTTCATGCGATCACTGACGGCACGTACATGTCGTTCCTGGAGCCACTCGAGCGGTTGGGGGAGGAGTTCGGGATTCGACTGGTCGTTCCGCGGCACGAGGCGGCGGCCGCTCACATGTGTGATGCGTACACCCGGGTGACGGGGAAGCCCGCGGTGGTGATGGCGTGTGCAGGTCCTGGCGCCGCCAATCTCATCTCGGGGCTCATCTGCGCCGAAGCCGAGGGCAGTCCCGTGGTCGCGATCACGACGACTCGACGCAGCGACATCGGTGACGCCTACCTGCAGCATGCGGCTATGCAGGTCGGCGATCAGCAGGGCTACTTCAAGGCGGCGGTGAAGTGGAGCGGCAGGGTGGACCACTGGAAGCGACTGCCCGACATGGTCCGGCATGCGTTCCGGATGGCGATGAGCGGAAGGCCCGGGCCGGTCCATCTGCTGATCCCGCAAGACATCCTCGACGCGTACGGCGACCTGGACTCGGTCGAACTGGTCGAGCCCGAGCGGTACCGGTACTCGGCCATGGGTCGGCAGGCGGCGAACGCGGACGCGGTTCGGCAAGCGGCCGAGCTGCTGGTCAACGCCAACCAGGTAGGCATCCACGTCGGCAACGGGTGTGAACGCGCCGGGGCCGGGCTCGAGGTCCGCACACTTGCGGAGTACCTGGGGATGCCGGTCACGAAGTCGGCGCGGGGTTCTGCGGTGATCCCTTGCAACCATCCCAACGTGATCCACACGCTGACCGCGGGAGCCTTCCTCTCGCACAACCAGGCCGATGTCCTTCTGATCGTGGGGACCAGGCTGGGTGAGATGTCCGCGTTCGGGCAGCCGCCCTTCTGGCCGGACGGGAACTCCGTGAAGACCATCCAGATCGACTCCGAGCCAACCCACATCGGAGTCAACCGACCCGTCGATGTGGGACTGGTGGGCGACGCGAAGGCGGTCTTGCAGCAGCTGATCGACGCGGTGAAGTCGCTGACCGGACCCAGGGCACAGCACCCTGCGGTGTCGGAGTACAAGGCGCTCGAGGGGCAGTGGCGCCACGGCCTGGACGAGCTTGCCGACGACAGCCAGGAGCCGATGTCAGTGGGTGCGGCGATTCGAGAGTGTGACCGGTTCTTCGGAGATGACGTGATCGTCACGTTGGACGGCGGGAACACGAGTTGGTGGGGATTCCAGTACCTGCGCGCTCGCAGGGAGCGGTCGTTCGTGCACTCGACGGTGTACGGCCACCTCGGCACCGGCCTTCCCTACGCCATCGGCGCGAAGCTGGCCGAGCCCGAGAGGCCGGTGTACTGCATCAGCGGCGACAGCGCCTTCGGGTTCAACCTGCAGGAGCTGGAGACCTCCGTCCGAGAAGGGCTACCCGTCACGTGCATCGTGATGGTCGATGGCGCGTGGGGGATGGAGAAGACCGCCCAGAAGCGCACCTGGGGGCGGGAGGCGCCGTGGTTCCACACGCAGAACCTCGAGGAGATGCGCTTCGACCAGGTCTGTGAGTCCCTCGGCGGTCATGGCGAGTACGTCACCAAGGCCTCGGATCTCAGGGGTGCTCTCGAGCGCGCGACTGCTTTAGGGAAGACTTCGGTCATCCACTGCGTCATCGATCCGGAGTCGAATGTCTGGCCGCCCTCGATCGAGGCCTGGAACGCGTTGCGGTCGGGAAAGACCGCCGAGTTCCTGACGAGCCAGCTGGCCCTGCTGGGGTAGATCAGCGCGAGTGTCTGGCCGGCCGGGGCACGAATCGATCTGGAAAGGATTCAGGAGAATGTCACTTCAAGAGTTCGTCCCCACACCCGAGTTCGACTCCTATCGCGAGCTCTTCGCGGACCACCTCAAGATGGAGCGGCGCGACGACGGTGTCATCCTCGTGCAGATCCACACCCAGGGTGGACCCTGGCAGCTGAGCGTGCAGAACCACCGAGCGGTGGGGCAGGGGCTGAAGGTTGTCGCATCGGACCCGAAGAACGAGGTCATGATCTTCACCGGCACCGGACCGACCTTCCTTGCCCGGGTCGATCCTCAGGGCTTCGCCTTGGAGGAGGAGGACCTGGAGTACTGGGCGTATGAGCATGCCTTCAAGGACGGACGCGACAACGTGAAGGCCCTCGTCAACGACTTCGAGATCCCGACGATCGGAGTGATGAACGGTCCCGGGGCCCACGCCGAGATGTGCCTGATGTGCGACATCACCATCTGCAGCGAGGACGCGGTCATCTTCGACCCGCACTTCGCGATGGGCTCGGTGCCCGGCGATGGCATCCACACGTGCCTTCTCGAGCTCCTCGGTGTCAAGAGAGGCGCGTACGCCCTGTTGACCGGCCAGGTGATCGACGCGAACACCGCACTGGAGTACGGGTTGGTCAATGAGGTCGTCCCGCGTGAGTCGCTGCTGAGCCGTGCCTATGAGATCGCCGACCAGATCATGCAGCAGAAGAGGACCATTCGTCGGCTCACCTCTCAGGTCGTGCGCCGGCCCTGGAAGCAGCGTGTCGCCGATGACCTCGACGGTGGCTTCGGCATGCAGATGTTCGGCCATCTGGCCAAGCGGGAGGTCGTCCACACCCAAGCCCGCACCGAGGAGGTCGCTCGGACGGCCGGCGTGGACACCGGAGCATGACATCGCAGCCGGAGTCGACGACCCCGCAGCAGGGCGAGGTCAGCACCGCTGACGTGAAGAGGCTCACCCCGCGACAGGTCGAGAGACGATCTGCGGTGTTGCGGGCGGTTCGCCAACTCCTTGAAGAGGACGGCTTCGACGGGGTGAACATGCGCGACGTGGCACGTATTGCCCAAGTCTCGCCGAGCACGCTGTACGAGGTCTACGGAAGCAAAGAGTCGCTCATCTTGGCGGCGGTCGAGCAGAACCTGCACGACTTCGCCACCGAGGAGGACCATGACGAACCCGGCCTGGAGCGACTCGTACACCGCCTCAAGTCACTTGCCCGTCTGTTCGAGGCGTCCCCGAAAGCCGCCGAGGCGCTGTCCAGGCTGTTCTTCGTCGGAGGCCAGGACTCTCCGGCGAACAGGGTGCTCCTGGATAACGGGATCGAGGCGAGACGAATCGTTCTACACGAGATGATCGCGATGGGCCAGCTCGAGGACGACCTCGACGTCGACTTCTACTCCCGCGCGCTCATCTCCGTGACCTGGGGCACCGCGCTGTTCTGGCTCAAGGGGATGCTCCCAGCCGGAGGCTTCCGGACCGAGCTGATCCGCAGCTCGTTGTCGATGCTCCTGCCCTGGACCACCGCCGGAACCCACGAACGAGTGCGCGACGTCATCGCGCAGTGCTCGAGCACGCGTGTGGAGTCCTGATGCGCACATCGACATCCGAAAGCACGCGAGCGACTGACTATTGGAGGTCGACCCGATGAAGTTCTCCCTGCTGTTGAAGGCGCTGAACTGGAAGCTGGGAACGACGGCGACGAAGCGTCCCGCGTTCGGAGAGCGGTTGCGGGAACAGGACTTCACGCTGCAGATCAAGACGCGTGACGACTCCGAAGGCCGCTACTACGTGTTCAACGACGGCGACGTCTTCTCGAGGTCGGGAGTGCATCGTCATCCCGATGTCGCCCTCGTGTGGAAGACCGCCGATCTCGGGTTCCGGCTCATGAAAGCGGGAGACCGCACAGCCTTGCTCAAGGCCCGAGAGGATGGCGATCTGGTCGTCGAGGGCGACCCCACGCTGGCGCTCTGGTTCACCGAGACCGTCTCCCAGATGAACGACCCCGACGCCGCGACTCAGCCACCGGCGAGGCAGGAGAAGGTGGCGTTCATCGGTCTGGGCAACATGGGCGCCGGCATCGCTCGGAACCTCGTGCATTCGGGATACCAGATGACCGTCTACAACCGAACCGAAGCGAAGGCGAAGCCGTTCGTCGACGCTGGCGCCACCCTGGCCCCGACGCCCAAGCAGGCAGCCTCCGGAGCCGACATCGTGATCACCAGCCTGATGGGCGACGACTCCGTCATGAGCGTCGTCGAAGGCGACAGCGGGCTCCTGGCCGGGATGAAGCCGGGCGCCATCCACGTCGGAGCCTCGACCGTCTCCCCGGAATGCGCCACCCAGCTGGCGCAGCTGCACACCCAGCACGGCAGCCGCTACCTCTCGGCGCCGGTCCTGGGACGACCAGACGTGGCCGAGGCAGGCGAGCTCGTCGCCTTCGTCGCCGGCGACGCGGAGACGATCGCACAGGTCGAGCCAGTGCTCGACGCCTACACCCGCATGGTCATCAAGATGCCCGGTGAGCCACGACTCGCGAACCTCGCCAAGCTGTGTGCCAACTACACGGCGGCCTCGGTCATCGAGCTGATGGGACAGCTCTACGCCTTCGCCGACAAGAGCGGAGTCGACCTCGCGATCCTGGAGACCCTGTTCCAGTCCACCTGGGCCCACCCCGGCCTGAAGGAGTACGCCACCAAGATCCGAGCACGAAGCTTCGACTCCGAGGGCGGCTTCGCCATGACCGGTGGCCTGAAGGACGTCGAGCTCATGCTCAGCTCTTCCGAAGCCGAAGGCGCCGCACTGGACTTCGCCCCGATCATCCAACGCAAGATGCAGGAGGCGATCGACAACGGCATGTCCGACCTCGACTGGAGCGGAACCTACGAGGTCACCCGTAGCCGCGCCGGCTTGCCGTCGTAGTACACATCTGCCTGCCAGCCACGGGAGCCACCATGACCATCGCCACCATCAACCCCACCACCGGCGAATCGGAATCCACCTTCGTCGCCCTGACCGACGAGCAGGTCGGGGCTGCCCTGGCTCGCAGTTCCGCTGCGGCCAAGGCCTGGGCAGCCACGAGCTTCAAGGAGCGCGCCGACCTGATGCGGGCCGCGGCTGACATCCTCGGCCAGGACGCCGAACGGGTCGCTCGTCTGCTGACCACGGAGATGGGCAAGCCCATCGGCGCCGCACGCGCCGAGCTTGCCAAGTCTGCGACCACGATGCGCTACTACGCCGACCACGCCGAGGCGTTCCTCGCCGAGAAGGAGCTGGACTCTCCGGGTGACGTGGGAGCCAGCCGTGCCTATACCTACTACGAGCCACTGGGAACCGTGCTCGCGGTGATGCCCTGGAACTACCCGATCTGGCAAGTCATCAGGTTCGCCGCGCCCGCACTCATGGCTGGGAACACCGGCGTGCTCAAGCACGCCTCGAACGTCCCGCAGACCGCCCTGTACCTCGAAGAGCTGTTCGTCCGGGCCGGCTTCCCCGACGGCGCGTTCGTCACCCTCCTCATCGGTGCGGGCCAGGTCGAGCGGGTAATCCGTGACTCGCGCATCGCCGCCGTGACCCTGACCGGCTCCGAGCCCGCAGGTCGCTCCGTGGCCGCCATCGCCGCCGACGAGATCAAGAAGTCCGTGCTCGAGCTCGGCGGCTCCGATCCCTTCATCGTCATGCCGAGCGCCGACCTCGAGGCAGCCGTCAGCACGGCAGTCACCTCTCGCATCACCAACAACGGCCAGGCATGCATCAACGCCAAGCGGTTCATCGTGCACGCGGACGTCTACCCCGCATTCCTCGAGCTCTTCACCTCCAGGATGGATGCCCTACGCGTCGGCGACCCCATGGAGGAGGAGACCGACCTCGGGCCCGTGGCCACCGCCGGAGGGCTCGACGACCTCGTCGAGCTCGTCGACGACGCACGCGAGCAGGGCGCCCGCATCGTGCTCGGCGGCCAACGGCTGGACCGGCCGGGCTTCTTCTACCCCGCCACCATCGTCGACCGCATCCCCGAGACCGCGCGCCTCTACCGGGAGGAAGTCTTCGGACCCGTGGCCTCCGTGTTCGAGGTCGCCTCGCTCGACGAGGCGATCGAGCTCGCCAACGACTCCGACTTCGGGCTCGGCTCCGCCGCGTGGACAACCGACGATGACGAGGCGGACACCTTCGTCGCCAGGCTCCAGGCGGGCACGGTCAACATCAACGGCATGACCATCTCCTACCCCCAGCTTCCCTTCGGCGGGATCAAGCGATCCGGATACGGGCGCGAGCTGGCCGACGCCGGAATCCGAGAGTTCTGCAACCTGAAGACAGTCTGGCGAGCATGATCCCGCCCCCGTCTTCAGCAGCACACAGGACCTGAACCGTGCCTCAGCGCCACGACTGATCCCGCTTGAGATGCGGCGCCCAGGTGTGACCGCCAGAGAAGGGAAAGGAACACCATAAACACCGTCTTGTGGGCCATTGCGATCGTGCTGGCCATCGTCTTCCTCGCATCGGGCACGGCCAAGCTGCTGTTCACCGGGGAACAGCTCCAGCCCAAGATGGAGTGGGTCGAGGACTACTCCACCTCGACGGTGAAGTTCCTGGGTGCCTGCCAGGTTCTGGGTGCCATCGCGCTGATCGTTCCGGCCGCCACCGGCATCGCCACGATCCTCACCCCGATCGCCGCCACTTGCCTGGCCTTGCTCATGGCCCTCGCGATGATCGTCAACATCCGCCGCCACGAAGCCAACCGTGCCACCATCACCGTATTCCTCGGGATCCTCGCCATCTTCCTCGCTGTGTGCCGGTTCGGGCCCTACGCGTTCTGATAGACAGCGTGACACGCCTCGTTAGAAGGCTGTGGCACCCGAACCTGCCTGGGTACGCCTGTGCGTCCTTAGAGGGGCACTCCGTGAGCATCGCGGTTCCGGTCGGCGTTGAGCTCATTGCCCACATGGCTGTGAGCGCCCGCCGAAGCGCCAAGATGTCCTTCGTCTGCAGCCCGGACACAGGTACGGGATGCGTCAGATCGACGTGGGCGAACGGGCTGGATAGGTTTCGACCACCCTCCAGGAACTCTCCGGAATCTGCCGCACCTCACAGGTGGCGACCGGCCATGCTCGGAGTTGTCAGAGACACCGAACACCGCAAGAACACACGCGATTCGGCTGTTCTCGGGGGGCAGGTACAGGGCTCGCGGTGCGCAAGTACGTCATGATGCGGCGGGGAATCATTGCCTCCGATGCGCAACGCAAGCCCGGAGGGGCACTCAGCGTCAACGAACGCGACGACGTCGAACTGTTGCTGCAGCGCCTCGCGCGACGCGACGCGACGCGACGCACGAGCGTGCCTCGAGTTCTGGGCCTAGATCTCAGCGGTCGCCGGTGGAATCGCTCGTGGGGCCGGACAGGCCTGCCAACATCAGGTCGAGTCCGAACCGGAACTCTTCGTGCAACTGGGTCGGCAGGAACTCCGCGATGGCGGCGATCCCCGGGTAAGCCTCGGGGTCGGGCTTCGGGCGAGACGTGGAGTCCGCACTCAGCGTGCCGCGATCCTCGCCCCTGACCTGCATCGCGAATCCCAGGGCGTACCGCGCGAGCGACACGGCGGCATGCGCGGCGATCTCCGGCTTGAACCCGCCGGCTAGGAGGACGGTGACCGCCCGCTCGCGGTACGCGAGCGAGTTCGGGCCGGCCGGAATCTGCTCGGTCAGCAGAAGTGCGATGTGCTGGTGGCGAGCGAGTGCTTCGAACAGAGCAGTCGTGAGGTGGCGGCACGCTTCCTGCCAGTCGGCGGCCAACAGGGTGTCCTCGTCGAGCTCGATCTCACCGATCGTGCGGTCCAGCACGAGGCCGACGAGCTCTGTTCGGCCGCGCAGGTGTCGGTAGAGGGTGGCAGTGCTGGATCCCAGTCTGGTGGCCACCGCTCGGAGGGACAGCGCATCGGCCCCTTGCTCGTCGACGATCGCCATCGCGGCAGTCACGATCCGATCGAGCGGCATCGGTGGCCGCCCGGCGGAGCGCCGACGTGCCACCTCAGTGGCCGGTGCAGGTGCTGTCTTCTTGGCGGGAGCGGGCACCCGCCAAGTATGACGGCGACGAGCCGGCCAACGTCGGTAGGCGCCACCGGGCGCCGGCTGTCTGCTGGGCCAGCGCCGCGTGGGGCAGGTCGTGCGCTCGGAGCAGCGGCAGTTCTGACTCGGAGAGGAGCTCGGTGAACCGCCCCGCCAGCTGGTCCATCGGACCTCGGCTGTATGCCACGAGCTCGCGGAAGATCGGAGGGTCGTCCACCCGTACGTGGTGACTCCAGCGGTGGGGGACCGCATTTGCCGGCACGATCGTCAGTCCGACACCTTCGACGGCTAGATGACTATGGCCAACCACGTCAGCTGGTCTTGGGTGGCCGTCGACCGGTCCGCGGAGGATGGCGCGACCCATCAACGTGAGAGAGGCAGCCCCGAATGCGCTTGACGCGAGGAACAAGTCTGACGTTCGAACGCCCCGTTCTCGTGCGTCTAGAAGGCGCCAGCGCCGTCGTGCTGGCAGAGGAGTCGGACCACATCGCCGCCGATGTCGTCCGCGAGTCACTCCACGAGGGGCTCGACCTCACCGGCACTGGCATGTGTGAGCTGCCGATCGACTCGCTCGAGCTCCTCGCGCCTCTGCGTGCTCCCGGCAGAATCCTGTGCGTCGGGCTCAACTACGGAGCCCACGCCGCCGAAACGGGTCGCACCCCACCCGAAGAACCGATGCAGTTTGCGAAGTTCAGCGGCTCGATCGCTGATCCAGGCGGAGTTGTCTCGATCCCAGGTGAGCTCCGCGACCTCGACTACGAAGCGGAGCTTGCGGTCATCACCGGCAGGCTTGCCCGTTCCGTGTCCGTCGAGGACGCCTTGCAGCACGTGCTGGGCTACACGGTTGCCAATGACGTGTCGGCGCGGGCCCAGCAGGCTGCCGACCGCCATTGGTGGCGCGCGAAGGGCGCCGACTTGCTGTGTCCACTCGGCCCCGTGATGGTGACAACCGACGAGTTGGGAGATGCGGCCGGCTTGCGGATCACGACGACGGTCAACGGTGAACTTCGCCAGGACGGCACGACAAGCGACCTCGTGTTCTCCGTCCCGCAGATCGTGGCCTACGTGTCGCGCTTCGTGACTCTAGAGCCAGGGGATCTCATCTTGACCGGCACGCCGTCGGGGTCGGCGTCGCGATGAGCCCACAGCGGTTCCTGGCCGATGGCGATGAGGTTGTGGTCGAGATCGAGGGCGTTGGGCGACTCGCTACCCGCTTCGATATCCCGGGTTAGTGTTGCGGCCGTCATATCTAATGGCTACGGTGTAGCCAAAATATTTGTCCGCCACGCTGCCTCGCGCTGGGTAGCCGGCCAGAGCAGCGCGAAGGAGCAGGGCAGAAGTGATGAACACAAGCGAGCACTCGGTGGCGGTGGATGCCACGATCCGCGAGTACGTCGGCCGCCAGCTCGAAAGCGACGATCTGGTCGAGGCTCTGTCAGGTGAGTCGCGTGCCGGCCTTCGCCAGTTCAGCCTGGAGCGGATGATGGGCTACGGGATCGACTACGCGGACGCCGTGGAGCTCCGTGCCCGGGTCCTCTTGGGCGAGGCTTGGTGCGATGCCGCGAGCGGGCTCGCCGACTCCGCGCTCGCACAGGCCGACGCGCACGGGCCTTCGGGCGAGGTCACCCGTGCGCACTACCTGCACCGGTCCTCGGCGCTCTTGCGGATGAGCCAGGCGATGATGCTGACCGACACCGATGAGCGGCACGCGATCTACGCCCGCGCTGTTGAGCTCTTCGGGGCGGCGGGGGAGTTGGTGGGCGACCGCGAGCATGTGGCCATCTCCACCGACAACGGGACCCTCGCGGGCTGGATCTACCCGGCCGACCGCGCGGTTGCAGCCACGATCGTGATTGGTGGGGTCGAGGGCTGGGCCATGGACTTCCAGAGTCTCGGACAGGCCTTGGCCGCCCGCGGGGTGACCGCGTTGATGCTCGATGGGCCAGGCCAGGGCGAGTCGCGGTTCGCCCACGGAACGCTCATGTCGAAGCGCTGGCTCACCTCGTATCGCCAGGCTCTCGACTTCCTCGAGTCACGCGCCGCTGGCATGCCCCTCGGGATCGTCGGCAACAGCATGGGGGGCGGAATCGCGATGGCGGTCGCCGCGAACGACTCTCGCATCCGAGCGTGCTGCGGCAACGGAGGGCTCGGGAATCCCGGCATCGTGCCGCCGGAGATCGGCACCTTCTTCTGGAAGATGGCCGGGTTGTGCGGCGTCAACGACGCAGACGAGTCGATTGCCGTCTGGAGCTCGGTGACGCCGATGGTGGAGGGCGTCAACCCGGGCTACCCGCTCCTCATCGTCCATGGTGGCAAGGACCCCATGATCTCGACCGAGATGGTGACGCACCTCTACGAGAACGCGCCGACTCAGGACAAGCGGATGGTGGTCTTCTCGGACGGCGACCACTGCATCTACAACCACCGCTCCGACCGCGACGCCCTCATCGCGGACTGGATGCGCACGCGACTGACCGACTGACGCACCGCCCTCACTCGCCGGAACCACGCAAGGAGAAGCAACAGTATGCGCCGCACCATCTTCACCGAGGACCACGAGGACTTCCGACAGACGCTACGCGCGTTCCTCGAGTCCGAGGTCGTTCCGCACTACGACGACTGGTACGCCGCCGGCATCGTTCCGCACGACTTCTACAAGAAGCTGGGTGGTCTCGGAATCTGGGGAATCGAGGTCCCCGAGGAGTACGGCGGCGCCGGGATCGACTCGTTCAAGTACCAGCTGGTCATCTCGGAGGAGCTCGCGCGGGCAGCCGTCGGCTTCGGCGGCTCGAGTGTCCACGTCGGTCTCTGTCTTCCCTATCTGCTCACGTTGGGGACGGAGGAGCAGAAACTGCGGTGGATGCCCTCCTTCGTCGCGGGCGAGACGATGTTCGCCATCGCGATGACCGAGCCCGGGACCGGGTCGGACCTTGCGGGAATGACGACGACGGCGAAGCTCTCCGAGGATGGGACCCACTACGTCCTCAACGGTGCAAAGACCTTCATCACGGGAGGCGTCAACGCTGACCGTGTCATCGTGTGCGCCCGCACCGCAGCGCCGACGGCAGAGGATCGGCGCTTCGGGATATCGCTCCTCGTCGTGGACACGACCCTTCCGGGCTACACCGTTGGCCGCAAGCTCGACAAGCTCGGCCTCCGAGTCTCCGACACCGCGGAGCTCTCCTTCGAGGACGTGAAGGTTTCCGTCGAGGACCTCCTGGGGGAGGAGAACAAGGGCTTCTCTTACCTCGGCCGGAATCTGCCGCGAGAGCGATTGGGCATTGCGGTCAACGCGTACGCGCAGGCGCGTGCGGCGATCCAGCATGCAGTGAAGTACACGCAGCAGCGGCGCGTCTTCGGTCGGCCGGTCGCCTCGTTCCAGAACACCAAGTTCGAGATCGCCGCCTGCCAGGCAGAGGTGGACGCCGCGCAGGCGGTGATCGACCGTGCAGTGGAGGCGGAGGACGCGAACGAGCTCACGCCAGCGGAGGCAGCTTCTACGAAGCTGTTCTGCACTGAGGTGGCGCACCGGGTCATCGACCGATGCCTCCAGCTCCACGGCGGCTATGGCTTCATCAACGAGTACCCGATCGCCCGCCTCTACGCGGACAACCGGGTGAACAGGATCTACGGCGGCACCTCCGAGGTCATGAAGATCCTGATCGCCAAGGACATGGGGCTCTAGCTCATCGCCCTACGTTCGCAGTCGTTCCGTACGAACCCGATGGAGCCTAAGTGACGAGTGCATCGACCTCGTTGAATGGGCAGCGGGTTCTCGTTGTCGGCGGCGCGCGCGACCTCGGCCTCGCCGTTGCGAAGGCCGCCGGAACCGCTGGCGCCACGCCCGTCATCGGTGCACGTCAGGGTTCGAGTGCCGCGGCGGCGGCCTCCACCATCGACGGCGCGGACTGGGTCGTCATCGATGTCACTGACGAGGCGTCGGTGGTCGCCGCTTTCGAGCGCGCCGGATCGGTCGACCATGTGGTGGTCGTCGCATCTGCGCACCACAACGCACCGGTGACGGAGCTCGACCACGACTCGCTCCTCGCGGCATTCGAGGCCAAGGTGATCGGACCGATGCTGCTGGCCAAGCACGCCGCGCGCGTCCTGCCAGCAACTGGTTCGATCGTCCTGCTCGCAGGACTCGCGGCGTGGACTCCTACGAGCAGCTCCGCGGCTCTGGCTGTCACGAATGGTGCGGTCGCGTTCGCGGCCACTCACCTGGCGAAGGAGCTCGCGCCGATCCGCGCCAACACGATCTCGCCAGGGATCGTCGATTCCGGAAGTTGGGACGGGTGGGCGAGCCGAAGGGCGCCTTCCTCGAACGCTCGGCGTCGCGCACCTTGGTCGGCCGGCACGGAGTCAACAGTGATATCGCCGACGCTGTGCTCTGGCTGCTGACCGCTGGGTTCATCAGTGGCGAAACCATCCACGTCGAGGGTGGCGCTCGATTCGTATGAGCGTCCATCCATCGCACAACTACGAACGGCATGACTGAACGAGGATCAGGCCGCGCCGCGGACCGCGATCGTGACCGGCGCAGCTCGAGGAATCGGCACTGCAATCGCGCACCGACTCGCGGCCGACGGGCTCCGGGTTGCGCTTATCGATCTCGACGAGAAGGAGTGTGAGGCGGTCGCCAGCTCGATCGCCGCACAGGGTGGGACCGCCGTAGGGCTCGGGGCAGACATCACGGACGAGATCGCCGTGGAGGCGGTGGTGCAAGAAGTGGCTGACGTGCTGGGGCCGCCAACCGTCCTGGTCAACAATGCCGGCATCATCCGGGATGACCTGATCTTAAGGATGAGCGTCAATGACTGGGACGCCGTGATCGACGTCCACCTCCGAGGGACGTTCTTGATGACTAGGGCCGTCCGGTCGCACATGACTGCAGCCGGTTTCGGACGGATCGTCAGCCTCTCCAGCACCTCGGCGCTCGGCAAGCGGGGGCAGGCCAACTACGCCGCCGCGAAAGCAGGTATCCAAGGCTTCACCAAGACCGTGGCGATCGAGCTTGGGCGATACGGCGTGACCGCGAACGCCGTCGCCCCCGGCTTCATCGAGACCGACATGACTGCGGCGACCGCTGTCCGGGTCGGCATGCCGTTCGAGGAGTTCAAGGCGGCCGCTGCCGGACAGATTCCGGTCGGACGCACGGGGACGCCGGACGACAACGCCCACGTCGTGTCCTACTTCGCGAGCGAAGACGCTGGATTCGTTTACGGGCAGATCCTCTACGTTGCCGGCGGACCGCGCACCTGATCCCGCGGGTTGCCCGCCATCTCAGTAACGGATACACTGTATCCATAAATAACGACCACGTCGTCCAGGAGGTCTTGCGCATGGCCACTGCATCATCAACCGTTCTCGTCGTCGGTGCTGGTCCCGCTGGCCTCACCCTCGCGTGCGATCTGCGGCGGCGAGGGATCGACGTGCGGGTCGTCGCGGCCGCGGCCGCGACCTTCCCGGGGTCGCGAGCGAAAGGCATTCAGCCGCGGACCCAGGAGGTCTTCGACGATCTCGGAGTCTTGGACAGCCTGGTCCCGCTCTCCACGACCTATCCGCCCCTCGGGCTTCACCTGGAGGGGGTCGACGAGACCCGTCCGATGATCGACCTCCACGAGGTCACCGAGCGTGACCAGCATCCGAACACGCTGCTGATCGGCCAGTACGACACGGACCAGATGCTGCTGCGTCGCTTCGAGGCCCTCGGCGGCGCGGTGGAGTTCAACACCACCCTCACGTGGGTTGAGCTGGCGGATGACGGTGTTGTGGTCACCCTCGACGGGCCGGGCGGAATCGAGACGACACGGGCCGAATACGTGGTCGGCGCGGACGGCGGGGCGAGTGCAACCCGCACCATCCTCGACATCGCGTTCGACGGCACCACGGACGAGACGGACCGCATGATCGTTGCGGACCTCGTCCTGGCCAGCGACCTTGCTCGAGACGTCTGGCATGTGTGGCCCGGCAGCGACGGGCAGTTCATGGCGCTATGCCCGATGCCCGGGGGAGAGCTCTTTCAGCTGATGGCCAAGATCGAGCCGGACGAGCAGGCAGATGTCACGCCGGAGGCGCTGACCGCCAGGATCCAGCGTCTGACCGGGTCGAGTGACATCCACGTCTCTGCAGTGCGCTGGTCATCGGTCTGGCGTCCGAACATCCGCATCGCCGAGCAGTACCGGAACGGGCACGTGTTCCTCGTCGGCGACGCGGCGCACGTGCACCCGCCTACGGGGGCCCAGGGACTCAACACCGGCGTTCAGGACGCCTACAACCTGGGATGGAAGCTCGGCCAGGTACTGGACGGCGCCCCCGATGGCCTCTTGGACACGTACGAGGATGAGCGTCAGCCGATCGCGGCCGGTGTCCTCGGGCTGGCGAGCATGCTCTATGACAGCACGAGGACGCAGCCGCAGGTCGCGACGAAGCGCGGCGACGAGGAGCGCCAGCTGCTCCTCAGCTACCGAGGTGGCCCCCTGGCCGTCGGGGTGGCTGAGGACGAGGTCGGCCTGCGGGCCGGTGATCGCGCGCCGAACGTCAACTGGACCGACGCCTCTGGGGAGCGGCAGCGGCTGATCGACCACCTGCGAGGCCCGCACTTCACACTGGTCGCCATCGGCGCGGCCGCGACCGAGGGAGTGTCCGAGGTCTCCTGGCCGGACTCCGGGGCGTCGCTGCACACGGTCTCGATCCCGGAGGACTGGGCTGCGCACGTCGCGCAAGTGTTGGAGGCCCCGATGTCTGCGCAGGTGCTGATTCGCCCCGATGGCTACGTGGCGTATGTCGCGACCGCGGACTGGGCCGCGGTCGCCGCGGAGTTCGCGGCTCTCGCCCTTCCGGCCTGAGCGGGATCGGACGCCGGAATGCGGATCATCGACGCCCAGATTCACCTCTGGGCTGGTGCCGGAGCGCCGCCGCACCATGTTCGCGCACCCTTCACCGTGACAGAAGCCGTCGCAGCCATGGACGAGGCCGGCGTCGCGCGGGCAGTGAACTGTCCGGCGGTCTGGGACGTCGAGGCCAACCAGTACGCCGTTCTGGCTGCACAGTCCCACCCGGATCGCTTCGCCACCATGGGATGGTTCCCCCTTGCGATCAGTGGCGATCCCGGTCTCGTGGAGAAGGCGATGAGTGCTCCCGGGTCGGTGGGTCTGCGCTTCCTCCTCGTGGACCCGGCACTGGTGGCAGGGGTCATGAGTCACGAGTTGGATTGGCTCTGGAGGGCCGCAAATGAACGAGCGCTGCCGGTCGCCCTCATGGTGATGCCGGACGATCTCGCGGTCATCGAGGACGTTGCCGTCCGGTTCCCCGCAGTCCGCTTGATGGTGGATCACCTCGGCGTGCTGCCGTTCCTCAACCTCCCTGAAGCGACCGCACACGTGGATTCCTTGCTCCGCCTCGCCGAGCATCCCAACGTCGCAGTGAAGGCGACCGGGGTGCCGAGCATGGCGACCGATGCGTTCCCGTTCCTCTCGACGCAGCCGGTCTTGCGGCAGGTCTTCGAGGCGTTCGGAGCCGAGCGGATGTTCTGGGGCACCGATATCACCCGGATGCCGTGCGACTGGAGTGCGTGCGTCGCGGCATTCACCGATCACCTGCCGTGGCTCAAGGGGAGAGACCTCGAGCTTGTCATGGGTGACGCGATCGCGGCATGGCTCGACTGGGCCTAGGCCGCGCGTCGCCGCGCGCGTTCTCGGTGCTGTGCTCAAGCGCGTTCGTCAATCTCGCAGCGCTGGCGGTCCTCGCGCTTTCGCTTCGTGCTGGGGTCGGCAGCCTGGGGTCCCTGCTTCCGGAGATCCGGGCGGACCTGGATCTGTCGCCGTCCTGCGTCAGTCTGCTGACCACCCTTCCGACTCTGTTCTTTGCGGTGATCGGGCTGGGCGCGGGGCGCCTGGTTGCGCGGACCGGCATCCATGTCGCGACGGCGACATTGCTGCTTACTCTCGCTGTCGGTCTCGTCTTGCGTGCCGTGAGCGGATCTGCTGTCGCGTTTCTCGCCGCCACCGCGCTGACCATGGCTGCCGCTGCAGTCGGCAACGTCGTCTTGCCGTCGCTGGCGAAGTTGCACTTTCCGCGACACCTGGTCGCTGTGAGTTCGATGTACAGCGTCGCGATCAGTCTCGGGGCGACGATCTCCGCATTCGCCGCGGTTCCGATGAGTCGACACTTCGACGGCTGGCGCGCCGGTATTGGAGTTTGGGCTGCCCTTCCACTGCTCAGCTTGCTTCTCTGGATGCCCGCGACGCTGCGAGTTGGTCGTCGCGACAGCCGCAGTTCCGACGTTGCTGGCGTCTGTTATCCGCACACGGCTGCCAGTCCGCGACTGAGGTGGGCGCTGGCTGCCTGCTTCGGTGCCCAGGCAGCGCAGGCATACGTGCAGTTCGGATGGTGGAGTGACATCTTCGTCGACTCAGGTGGGTCACTCGGGCGCGCCGGCGCTCTCCTCGGCGTCATCTCGGGAATCGGCATACCCATCTCGCTCTGCTTGCCCTACTTGATGCGTCGGGTTCGACGCCCCAGTTCCTTGCCGGTCGGGTTCGCGGGGGTCACGGCCGTGGGATGGCTTGGCGTCGCGATCGCGCCGTTGGCGTTCGGGGGGCTGTTGTGGGCGGTGCTTCTGGGGGTGGGCGCCGGCGTGTTCACCTGGACACTGATCATGATCGGCCTGAGGAGCCCGACGCCGGTCGCGGCTGTGCGACTGTCGTCGTTCACGCAGGGGGTCGGCTACCTGATTGCGAGTGCTGCGACGTTCGCATCCGGAATGCTCCACACGGCTACTGGGTCGTGGGCGTATTCCTTCGGGCTCGTCATTCTTCTTGCGGTCGGCATCGGAGTCTCGGGCGTGGTGGTCGCGCGGGGAGGGTCGGGCGGCTCCAACGACGGTGATGGCGGCCGGCAGGTACTCGTTCCGGGCCGAAGCCGGGCTCGGGAGCACCGGAGTTAGCGACAGCAGGTGAAGGATGTGGCGTACGCCACGACCACCGACTAGAGTATTGGCTACACCATAGCCAATATCGGAGGATACGTCGTGAAAGCCACCCTTCTTGTCGGTGCGACCGTCGTGACGATGTCGCCCGATCGGCCGACCTTTGAGGACGCCGACATCCTGATTCATGAGGATCAGGTGGTCGAGGTCGGTAGTCGCATCGACCCCCGGGGCGCCGATGTCATCGATCTGGAAGGCCGGATCTTGTGCCCGGGTTTTGTGAATGCTCACCTGCACACCTGGCAGACGGCACTTCGTGGCGTCGGCCCCGACTGGACGCTTCTCGGCTACCTCTCGGAGATGCACATGGGGTTCGCGGGGCGCTTCCAGCCGGAGGATTCCCGCCTCGGCACTCTTGCCGGGGCGCTAGGGCAGTTGGATCAGGGGACCACCACGATCGGTGACTGGGCGCACAACTGCCAGACGTACGAGCACGCGGCCGCCGCCATCCAGGCACTCGCCGAGTCGGGAATCCGAGCCAGGTTCTTACATGGCACGCCCTACCGGGACGGCGAGATCCCCCATCCCTTCGAGGTGGTGGACCGCTTGGTCTCCGACACCGCTACAAACGACCTCGTCGATATTGGCATCGCGGCTCAGGGTCCGCAGTACTCGTCGGTCGAGGTCGTGCGAGCCGACTTCGCTGCGGCGCTTGCCCGGGGCATGACGGTATCGATCCATCAGAGCGGGGGAGAGCTCGCGGCAGGATGGGATGATCTCCGCGATCACGGTCTGTTCGGCCCGAACGTCAACATCGTGCACGGCATCGACATCCCGGACCGTTGGTTGTACTACCTCTTGGACCGTGGGGTGACATTCACCAGCACGCCGGAGAACGAGCTGGGACAGGGGCACGGAACTCCGATCCTGTCGCGTGTTCTCCGGAGCGGAAATGTCCCATCCATCGGAACTGACACCGAGGCAGTCGTCGCCGGTGACATTCGAACTGCGGCGCGCATGGCGATCGCGCTGGCTCGCGGTGATGCGTTCGCGGCAGGTCGAGAGCGAGGGGAGCCGATGCCTGCCGAGCCAGCCATCCCTGGATGGCAGGCCCTGGAGTGGATCACCACTGGCGGCGCAAAGGCGCTCGGACTCGCTGATCGGGTGGGCCAACTGGTTCCCGGGATGCAGGCGGATCTGGTGGTGGTGAACCATCGCGGGCTGTTCGCCGCTCCGGCGATCGACCCAGTCGGAGGAATCCTTCAGGCGGACCGGGCGGACATCGAGGCTGTCATGGTCGCGGGTGCGTGGCGGAAGTGGAACCACGAGGTCGTCGGGGTGGCGGTTGACGACGTCATGGGTGAGCTCTCCGAGTCGGCGACCCGGCTGGGCAGGGGACGACAGGGGCCACTCGTTCGTCGGAAGCAGAGGGGGCGCGGGGGCGCGCCGCGGCGTGGCCGCGGATCCTCGTCGAGCCTGCACGCATGAGCAACCGGAGTGTTCTGCTCGAGGTCACTGAAGGCATCGCGACGATCACCATCCATCGTCCCGACTCCTACAACAGCCTGGATGTGCCCACCAAGGAGCAGCTGCTCGAGAGCGTGCAGCTGGTGGCTGCCGACAACGACGTTCGCTGTGTAGTGCTGACCGGAGCCGGCAAGGCGTTCTGCACGGGCCAGGATCTCAAGGAGCACCTGGAACTGCTGCGAAGTGGACGCATCGACACGCCGTCCACGGTTGAGCGGCACTACACCCGACGGTCGCCGCGATCGCCGGGATGTCGAAGCCTGTGATCGCGGCGGTGAACGGCGTAGCGGCTGGGGCGGGCGCCAGCCTCGCGTTCGCGTGTGACCTCCGAGTGGTAGCTGACACGGCGCGTTTCAACCTGGCGTTCGCCAACGTCGCGCTGTCTTGCGACACCGGTGCCAGCCACACGTTGCAGCGACTTGTCGGTCGCGCAAAGGCGCTCGAGCTGCTCTACTTCCCCAGGACGCTCAGTGCGACAGATGCTGTCGAGCTCGGAATCGCGACGAAGGTCGTCCCGGGCGCGGAGCTCGCGATCGAGACTGCCGAACAAACTGGCTCGTCAGCTGGCCGAAGGCCCGACGATCGCGCTCGGCGCCATTCGCCAGTCGGTCGCCTACGCTGCCGGAAGTAGTTTCGAGGAGGCTCTCGCGTTCGAGAGCGCGATGATGGCCAAGACTCGCGCAACCAGCGACCACGAGGCTGCGGTTGCGGCATTCGTGGGGAAGTGGAAGCCCGACTTCATCGGTCGCTGACGGAGGGCTCGGTTGCTGGCCGGACGCTAGATCCAGGCGGTGCGCCGTGAGGCGCGAGCGATGCTCGGCGATCGGATCGGTGCGGCGAAAGACCGCCCGACCACGCTGGTCAGGCGGTCGCTCGTCGCTCGGCGCGAGCACGGCAACACCCAGTGACCGCAGCCGGGTTGTGACGCGACGACAGTCCACGAGTGGCCTGGAGATCCTTGGTCTGTTGGGGCGAAGGGGCAATGCAGGTCGTGGATCAGAGTGAGCAAATGCGCATCGCCCAAGTCCCGCTGGCTCACAGGGTCGTGTTGACGCACGTGACCCTGGTCTGCGTGGGTCGGGTTCATCGCACCGCCCGGATGGGGTGATCGCGACCGCGCCGAGGACGGCGAGGAGAGCCGCCACCACGAATAGGGGCTCGTATGAGTCGCCGCCGCCGAGTGCCAGTAGGGCCGCTGAGGCGATACCCGGACCGAGGACCTGCGGGAGGGTCGCAGCGATGTTAAGGATGCCGAGATGTGTCGCGGCAGCATCCTGAGGGGGCAGGACCTCGCTCATCAGCGCCGTGTCGACTGCGATGTAGACACCGAAACTCAAACCTGCCAGGAAGGCGTAGGCGAGCATTCCCGCGATGTTCGGGGCGAGTGCCGGCAGCAGCAGCGATACAGCCATGCCCACGGAGGCGGCGTTGACGAAGATCTTGCGCCGACCAAGACGGTCTGACCAGGAGCCGGCGACCGACATGGGCAACAGGGCGGTGACTGATGGGCGGCCTGGGCAGGTTGAGCGCGAAGGACCCGGTTCGCGCCAGCCAGCCGGAACGCTAGACGCTGTTCCCAGCGGTCGCGCTACACCTCTGCGGGCACAGGCAGTCATGAGGACCGACGTCTCCCAAGGAGCACCCTATGACGGGAGGCCGAACAAGTCGTCCGCCGCGCACCAGAAAGTCAGCGGAAAGTCAGTCCGAAAAGGCTCGAGGCCAATCTCGGTGACCGGGTAGTGTCACGGCATCAAGCGACGCGATCCCATTGCAGGCTTGAAGATCGAGCGAGTCGGCCCGAGATCGGCCGAAGGATTCCGAGCGATTGCCACGGCCAGTCCATTGGAGAAGGTCAGGGGTTCGAATCCCCTCAGCTCCACCGAGAAACCGGGTCTGGCCTGCGGAGACGCAGATCAGGACCGGTTTCCTCGTGTTACTGGTGCACTCCTGCGTACCCCTGCAACGTGTGCAATGCGAGTGAGACGCTCACAGGGCCGACGGGGTGATGTTGTCTGGTTTGGTTGCCCTGATTGCGCAGGGTGCGCTGTCCTTGCACGGGTCAGCATGCGCGCCGAGCTCACCGAAATTCGAAGCGCACGGGGACCGTCCCAGGTCGGATTGCGGACGCCGCCCCGACCTGAGAGGCGGGCGGGCACGACGTTGACGGCCTAGACTCGCAGCATGTCCGACGACCGGATCATCGCCGACCACCGCATCATGGGCGGTGCGCCCTGCGTTCGCGGCACCCGGATCCCGGTGGCGACCATCGTCGGTCTGATGGCCGAGGGCTACACCGTTGACGGTGTCGTAGTCGACTACCCGCAACTCACTGTCGAGGACATCCGGGCCGCCCTCCAGTTCGCCGCTGCCGCAGTGGCGGAGCGTCAGCTCCCGCTGCGGACTCCTGCGTGAAGTTCCTGATCGACGAGTGCATCAGCGCACGGGTCGTCCCGCTCCTGGCCGGAGCTGGCCACGACGTCGTCCATGTCGAGGATCGTGGCCTCGCGGGCCATGTCGATCACGAAGTTCTCGAGCTGGCGCGGGTCGAGGGCAGGATCGTCGTCTCCGCCGACACCGACTTCGGTGAGATCCTCGCGAGTTCCGGAGCGTCGCTGCCCAGTCTCATTCTGCTGCGTCAGGGGAACCGCAGTCCCCAGCACCGCACAGCGACCCTGCTCGCCAATCTGGACGAGGTGGCGGGCGATCTGATCGCCGGTGCGGTGGTGGTGCTGACGGACGACCGGATTCGCGTCCGTCGCCTGCCCATGCGGTGAGGGTTGGGTCCACACCGGCAGCCGATCCACCCGTGGATCCATCGTCCGGCCGTGGCCCCCAGGTGGCCCCCGAGCCGGAGATTCGGGACTGTCGGGGCAAGCACTGCAACGCACGGAAGCGGCCGCAGACGTGCAGGCGGCCGCAAGGCGCACCTTCGCAATGAGAAGGTCAGGGGTTCGAATCCCCTCAGCTCCACCGACGAAGTCCCCCGGGTGACCTGCGGAGACGCACGGATCACCCGGGGGATTCGTCGTTGTCATTCGCCCGCGCGTCCGGCGGATGGCCCCACGGTGGCCCCGGCATCCTGTTGAGGCGCTGCCACCTCGCCGAGCAGAGGACGCCTCGATGCGCCATGCTACGAGCCGGCTGGACGGGCGATGTGCTCGGCTGCCAACAGGGCGCACCCGAAGGCTGCCCAGAGCAGACCCACGCCGGCGTACGCCATGCTGCCGAAGATGCGGAAGCCACCGAAGCCGTCGGAGGTCTCTTGCGGGATCAGCCCCATGACAAGCCCCATCCAGTAGGCGACGGTGAGCAGCCCCAAGACGACACGGATCACCCCCGTCCTGACCGTCACGGCGGCGACCAAGCTCGCCGGCGCGAGAGGAAGAGGTCGAACGGCGGACCGACGGTACGGAAGGCCGTGTTCATGGCGGCAAAGAGATACATCGCGACACACATGACGGTGAGCGCGCGGAAGGCCGCACGACTCCCGCCCGCCACATGCGCCCGAACCGACCACAGCCCCACCTCAATCAGAAGCGGTGGGACCCGTCCCCATCAAGAAGCCCCAGCTGTGCATGTCCCAGCCCAAGACGGTCCGCTCGATGTTGTACGACGTCGGGCCGTGAGACAGGGTGAACGGGACGAAGACCACGCCTGCGAGGGTGCCGCCAATAACGATTGAGGTCGCCGCCCCACTCAGCCTGTCCATCGCCGACCGCTCCTTCTCGCTGGGCATGGCACTACTGGCATGCCACCGGGGCGACGAGATGCTCGGGCGCTGGGTCGTGGGAGCACGTCCCGGACCAGAAAGGCCCCGTACGCATGCGGAGCTGTGTCTATTCGCCGCGAATGACTTGGCAACTGTGCACCCAGGGTGCCGCATGCCGATCGACTTGTGGGGACGTGAGGCGCGAGGTTAGGGCAGGAGTTCCCAGTACTGCTTGCGGGCTGGCATGGCGTGGATGACTATCTCGTCGCCGCTCTCGAAGGTGAGCACGACGGTCTCGAGCAGCCGAGCTTGGGTGTCGAATCCGAGTCGGAGCTCTCGGTGCGGCCAGTCTTCCTCACCGAGGGGTTCGATCCACAGTGGCCATTCGGCTGCCTGGACGGCGTCCTCGGGAGGTACCCCGTGCCTGAGTGCGCTGTCGTGGACCTTCACGCCGCGAAGCCGGCCAGCGCCTTGCGGATCGCTTCGGATCGTGAGATGTGCTCGCGCTCGGCGATCGCGTCGAGCGCTGCGAGCTCCTCGGCGGTGAGGCGAACGGCCACGACCTGCATCGGCTCGGCGCCACGGCCGGGCCGTCCGCGCCCGCGGCGCTTCATCTCCGCGACGTCGTAGCCGGCCTCGGCCTCGTCCGCCCACTGGCGGATCTGCTCCTCACTCACCATGAACAAAATCGTATGACGAAAACCCTGTGGGCGGAAGCACCAGCCAAGGTTCCGGCCCCTTGCGTACCGACGAGGCAAAGCCGTCCCTGGTGGGGTCGAGCGCCGCTCGATGTCCGAGCCGACCACATACCGTGGCGCGGCCGGGCCAACCCCGTTCGGGAGGTGCGCCATGAGCGCACTACTTGTTGGGTACGCGCGATGCTCCACCGATCAGCAAGACCTGACCGCGCAACGCGACGCGCTGCTCGGCCTCGGTGTCGAGGCCGAACGCATCTACGTCGACCACGGCCTGACCGGCACCAACCGCGAACGCCCCGGGCTGCGCGAGGCTCTCGCGGCGTGCCGCGCCGGCGACACCCTCGTGGCCACCAAACTCGACAGACTCGCCCGCTCCCTTCCGGATGCGCGGGCGATCGCCGACGAGCTCACCGTCCGGCAGATCAGCCTCTCGCTCGGCGGGTCGGTCTACGACCCGACCGATGCCGTTGGGCGGCTGCTCTTCAACGTGCCGGCCATGGTCGCGGAGTTCGAGTCCGACCTGATCCGGCTGCGCACCGTCGAGGGCATGAAGGTCGCGAAGGCCAAGGGCCGCCTCAAGGGAAAGCAGCCCAAGGTCAGCCGGAAGCAGGAAGCACACCTGGTCTCGCTCGTCCACAGCGGGGAGGGTGAGATGTCTCGGGGCCGGTGATCGGCGCCGGTTCGGCGGCCCGACCTTCGCGTAATCTGCCGGTGTGACTCGCAAGCCAGCAACAGAGGGCGTACGGCTGGCCGAGTTGTTGGGGGTCCTATCCCTGGGTGTGGACTTGGGCATGGGCCAGCCCATGGAACACGTCCTGCGGCAGTGCCTCATCGCGCTGCGCCTCGCGGAGTGCGCCGGGCTCGACGAGTCGGAGCAGGTCGTCGTCTACTACACCTCGATGCTTGCCTGGGTCGGTTGTCACGTCGACGCCTACGAACAGGCCAAGTGGTTCGGTGACGACCTGGCGCTGAAGGCGGACTTCCGCAAGGTGGACTTCTCCGGCCCCACGGCGGAGACGCTGTTCACCCTGCGCCACCTCGGTGCCGGCGGATCGGCGTTGGGACGAGCTGGCGTCGGTATCGACTTCGCCCGTGGCGGCGGAGTCCGAGCTGCGGCGGAGATGATCAGCAACCACTGGCGCGCCTCCGACGACCTGGCGGACCGGCTGGGTTTCGGTGCCCGTGTGCGCGACAGCATCGAGCAGACCTTCGAGCGCTGGGACGGCCGAGGGGTGCCCAAAGGCGCCGCGGGCGCCGACCTCCTGACGACGTCTCAGCTGGTGAATCTTGCCGATGTCGTGGAGGTCTTCCATCGGACCGGAGGTATCGACGCCGCCGTCGAGGTGGCCCGCAGGCGCAGCGGTACCCAGTTCGCTCCGGAGGTGGTGGAGCTGTTCTGCCGGGAGGCTCCGCGCCTGTTCGGTGACCTGGCGGCAGCGACGAGCTGGGATGCGGTCATGGCCGCGGAACCTGGAGCGGGGGTCTGGCTCTCCGATACGGAGTTCGTGGCGGCGTTGGAGGCGATTGCGGACTTCGTCGACCTCAAGTCGCCGTACACGATCGGCCACTCGCGCGCGGTCGCGGATCTGGCGGAGTCGGCGTCCCGTCATCTCGGGCTCTCGCAGGCACAGGCGCAGACCATCCGAAGCGCGGGCCTGCTCCACGACCTGGGACGGCTCGGTGTGCCCAACACGATCTGGGACAAGCAGGGCGAGCTCACCGCCGTGGAGACCGAGCGGGTGCGGATGCACCCATATCTGACCGAACGGATGCTCGCCTTCTCCAGCGTGCTCGCCCCCCTGGGGGCAATCGTGGTCCAGCATCATGAGCGCCTGGACGGCTCGGGCTATCCGCGTGGACTGGTCGCAGAAGCGCTGAGCCCGTCGAGCCGGATCCTCGCCACTGCCGACGCGTATCGCGCGTGGCTTGAACCGCGACCGCACCGGCCCGCGGGAACGGTCGACGAGGTGGCCGCGAGGCTGCGTGCCGAGGTCGGCGCCGGCCGGCTCGACGGTGGCGTCGTGGACGCTGTGCTGCGCGCCGCCGGCCACCGGGTCAACGTCCGCAAGGACTGGCTGGCGGGACTCACGGCGCGCGAGGTTCAGGTGCTGCAGCTGGTCGCTCGGGGACTTTCGAACCGGGAGGTCGCAGAGGAGCTGGTGATCTCCCGCAAGACAGTGGGCAACCACATCGAGCACATCTACACCAAGATCGGTGTCTCCAACCGGGCATTGGCCTGCCTGTTCGCGTCGAGGAACGGACTCATGGGAGGCGTGCCGGATCACTCGCCCTGACGCCTGTTCCGGGACCTGCTGAGAAACAGTCTTGTCTCCCAGGAGATGGGGTGAACGCCCCATGCTCCGAAGCGACGCTCTGTCTAGCGTCGAGCAGGTGGTCCGGCACGCGGACCCGCCACACGCAAGGGGATGATGGGCGATGACCGAGGTAAAGCAGCCCGCCGAGGTGGACTTCGACACGTTGATGGCGCTGGTCTTCAGGTCCGTCGACGAGGTCGGGGCAACCCTGAACACCGCTCTCGTCGTGATGGGCGACAAGCTCGGCTACTACCGGGCCATGGCAGCCTCCGGGCCGACCACGCCCAGCCGCCTCGCCGACGACACCGGCACTGCCGAGCCGTACGTACGCGAGTGGCTCAACGCCCAGGCAGCCGGCGCAATCGTCGAGTACGACCCCGCCACCGGGGAGTACACGCTTCCGCCCGAGCAGATCGTCGCGTTCACCGACGAGTCCAGCCCGGCGTACCTGCCCGGCTTGTTCCAGATCGCCCTGGGCACGGTGCAGGACGCCTCGAGCATCTTCGAAGTGGCGCGCACCGCGGCCGGCTTCGGCTGGGACCAGCACAACCACCACGTGCACGAGGGCTGCGAGCGGTTCTTCCGACCCAGCTACCACGCACATCTGGTGGCGGAGTGGCTGCCGGCTCTTCCCGGTGTGGTCGCCAAGCTCGAGTCCGGTGCACGCGTGGCCGACATCGGCTGTGGGTACGGCGCCTCGACCATCATCATGGCCGAGGCGTTCCCGAACTCGACGTTCGTCGGCTACGGCTACCACGCTGACTCCATCGACGAGGCTCGCTCTCGAGCCCGAGCGGCTGGAGTCAGCGACCGGGTGCGGTTCGACGTGGCGCCTGCCAGCTCTTTCGGCGGCACGGGCTTCGAGCTGATCACCACCTTTGACGCGTTGCACGACATGGGGGATCCCGTCGGTACAGCCAGGCACGTACGCCGCAGCCTCGCGGACACCGGCACGTGGATGATCGTCGAGCCGATGGCCGGGGACCACGTGCAGGACAACCTGAACCCGGTCGGGCGGGCCTACTACGGGTTCTCGACGCTGCTGTGCACCCCCGCCTCGCTGTCGCAGGAGGTGGGCCTGGCGCTCGGGACCCAGGCTGGTCCGGCCCGTATCCAGGACGTGGTCACCCAGGGTGGATTCACCCGTTTCGCCCGCGTGGCCGAGACCCCGTTCCACCAGGTCCTCGAAGTCAGGCCGTGAACGAGGTGTCCGCGAAGAACCAACCACAGACCTTCGCCCGGCAGGCCGAGGAGGCGCCACACCTTCCCTCCGGGGCGGGGGAACGGATCAGCGGGTACGGCGTCATGGGCCTGCCGTTCGCGAGCGGTCACTACCTTGCCCTGCGCCACTTCACAGCCAGTTCGATCGGACCCGGCTACCGAGCGATCTGGCATCGTGACCCCGACGGACGATGGTCTGTCTATGCGGACACCCCTCCTGAGGTCAGTTGTGCGCGCTTCCTGGGACCCGCGCTGACCGCCACCCACACGTCCGCGATCGGGATCCAATGGACCGGGCCGCGGTCGCTCACGGTGGAGATCCCCGGGGTGCTCACGTGGCAGCTGGAGATCTCCACAGACCTCGCCACCCGGCTGATGAGCGCCGTCGGGGCGCGACTGCCAGCCGAGGCGTGCCACGCGACCTGGCTACTGCGTGCCATGGGTGTGGCCGCCGGACCGGTGCTGTCAGTCGGGAAGGTTCGACTCCACGGAATGATGCCCAGCGGACAGACCTTCGGGGCCATCCCGAGAAGGGTGTGGAGAATCGCGCAGTCCTCGGCCCAGATGCACAGAAGGGATCTCGGCCTACTAGGTCCACTGCCGGCACAGGATCGCCTCGGCGACTTCATGCTGCCGCAAGGAGGCATCTTCTTCGCCGATGCCGCCGTCGTCCTCAGCCAAGCGTCCAAGGCCGAGCCAATCGGATTGGAGCCCGCACCGCAGTAGGCGCTTGCGTCAGGTCGGAGAGTTCGAGACAGGCCGCCCATGAGCTGGCTGGGCACGAGCCGCGTCATCAGACGGGGATCGGCTATAGGACACGGACCTCGACCGAGTGTCCACTACTGCGGGCCAAGC
>ERZ724512.63-NODE-63-length-39761-cov-7.700448_pt1 | contig 39761 bp, 38 predicted proteins | sample MGYA00376045_ERZ724512 | MGnify/ENA primary metagenome ERZ724512 (study PRJEB28724, sample SAMN07190883) | activated sludge metagenome | isolation source: activated sludge of sewage treatment plant in Hong Hong | place: Hong Kong | collected 2016-03-17 ... | reverse complement strand
GGGGCCGCCGGTTCCGGAGGAGTGGGCGGTGTCCCGGGAGCGGGCGGGCCCGCCGGCAGCGCCCCGGTCACACCGATGGCCGGCAGCGCGGCCTCCACCGAGACCTGCACCGTTGCCGGCATCGTCGTCCCCGCAGCCGCGCCGCTGCCCGTGGTGGCTCCGGGGCCGGTGGTGGCCCCCGTGGTGGCTCCGGTTCCGGTAGGTGCGCCGGTGGTCGCGCCGGTTCCGGTGGGTGCTCCGGTTCCCGTCGGTGCTCCCGTTCCGGTGGTGGCGCCGGTGGGTGCCCCGATCCCGGTGGGCGCTCCGGTTCCCGTGGTGGCGCCCGTGGGCGCTCCGGTTCCGGTGGTGGCTCCGGTGGTGCCGATGGCCGGTCCGGTGCCGGTTGCCGCACCGATCGTGCCGATGGCGGGGTCGGGCAAGGGCGTGCCGATCGGCCCGGTGCCCGACGACGGCATCAAGCCCGGTGTGGCCATTTCGCCCGGCCCGCAAGGCTGATTCCGCCGGCACGGTCTAGTCCGCGTCGTGACTTCTGCACCAGGGTCGTGTGAATGGCATCAGCACGACCATGGTGCGGAAGTCGACGCACCGCACACGTCGTCTTGTAGCCAATACGTGATGAATTCCTAACGCGCCCTTGCTAATTCGGATCATCGCGGTCCGTACCATGAAGTTGTCACCAGGTGTCGTTCACACAAAAGGTCGGGTCGATGCGGACGGTTCTCCACGTTGTTCTAGCTGTATTCGTGTTCGCGGCGCTGGTCATCGGAAAACCGCCCATGGTCGAATACTCGGTCGCCACAGCCCCGTTGAAATCCGGGGTCAAGTCGATCCTGCCGGCCCAGGGGTCGCGGGTCGGGGTGGCGCATCCGATCGTCGTGACGTTCAACAGCCCCGTCGCCTCCGCCAACCGCGCCGCCGCCGAACGCAGCATCCCGATCGTGTCCACCCCGGCGATGACCGGCCACTACGAGTGGCTCGAAAGCAATGTCGTGCAATGGGTTCCGGACCACTACTGGCCGGCGCACAGCACGGTGATGCTGTCGGTGGGCGGCCGACTGGCCGAATTCAAGACGGGCCCGGCAGTGGTCGGCGTCGCGGACATCTCGGACCACACCTTCACCGTCACCATCGACGGCGTCGGTGAAGGATCGCCGATTCCCCTCCCGTCGCCGCACCACCTGCCCCACTTCGGCGAAGACGGGGTTCTGCTGGCCTCAATGGGCCGGCCCGAGTACGAGACACCCGTCGGCCACTACACCGTCCTGTCGAAGGACCGCACGGTGAAGATGGACTCCAGCAGCGTGGGCATCCCGGTGGACGCCCCGGACGGATACCTGCTCGACGTCGACTACGCCGTGCGCATCACCAGGCGCGGCCTGTTCGTGCACGCGGCCCCGTGGGCGGTGCCCGCGATGGGCATCGAGAACGTCAGCCACGGCTGCATCAGCCTGATCCCGGCGGCCGCGGAGTGGTACTTCAACACCGTCGAGGTCGGCGACCCGGTCATCGTGCAGGAGTAGCGAGCCCTCACCCGGCGACAGTTTGACAGGCTACGTATATTCAAGACGATGTCCGAGCCTGATGGAGGGTGCCTGCTGTGAGTTCGACCGGTGATGGGCAGTCACGGTCGAAGATCGCGCACCTCATCCGGATCCTCTCGGTGCCCATCGTGCTCGGCTGGATCGCACTGAACGTCGTCACCAACGTGTTCGTGCCCCCGCTGGAGAAGGTCGGCGAGGCCAACACCGTCGGACTGGTCCCCAAGGACGGCCCGGCGATGATCGCCATGAAACGCATCGGCGCCAACTTCAAGGAGTTCGACTCCGACAGCACCGCCATGGTGGTGCTCGAAGGGGATCAGCCGCTCGGCGCCGAAGCGCACCACTACTACGACGGCCTGGTCGCGAAGCTGATCGCCGACACGGCGCACGTACAGCACGTCGCCGACTTCTGGAGCGACCCGCTGACGGCCGCCGGCTCGCAGAGCAACGACGGCAGGGCCGCTTACGTCCAGGTGTACCTCCAGGGCAATCAGGGCGAGACGCTGGCCAACGAGTCCGTCGCCGCCGTCCGCGACGTCGTGGCGCAGTCGCCGCCGCCGCCCGGTCTGAACGTGTACGTCACCGGCGGCGCCCCGCTGGTGGCCGATCAGCACCACGCCGGTGACAAGAGCATCGCCCGGGTCACCGCGATCACCATCGGGGTGATCGCGCTGATGCTGCTGCTCGTCTACCGCTCACTGGTCACCATGTTCCTGGTGCTCGTCGTGGTGTTCATGGAACTGGGAGCCGCGCGCGGCGCCGTCGCGTTCCTGGCCAACGCCGGCATCATCGGGCTGTCGACGTTCGCGGTGAACCTGTTGACCCTGATGGTGATCGCGGCGGGAACCGACTACGCGATCTTCGCCATCGGCCGATACCAGGAGGCGCGCGGCGACGACGAGGACCGCGAACAGGCGTACTACAGCATGTTCGCCGGCACCGCGCACGTGGTGCTGGGGTCCGGCCTGACCATCGCCGGCGCCATGCTGTGCCTGAGCTTCACCCGGCTGCCGTACTTCCAGACGATGGGGGTGCCGTGCGCGGTCGGCACGTTCGTCGCCGTCATCGCCGCCCTCACGCTCGGTCCCGCCATCATCACGATCGGCAGCCGGTTCGGCCGGTTCGAACCCAAGCGGGCCATCCGGTCCCGTGGCTGGCGCCGCGTCGGTGTGGCGGTGGTGCGCTGGCCGGCGCCGATTCTCGTCGCCACCATCGCGCTGGCCCTCGTCGGCCTGCTCACCCTGCCCGGCTACAAGACCAACTACGACTCCCGCCGTTACCTGCCGCCCGACCTGAACGCCAACGTGGGATACGCCGCTGCGGAACGCCATTTCAGCGCCGCCCGGATGAACCCGGACCTGCTGATGATCGAAGCCGATCACGACCTGCGAAACTCGGCTTATTTCCTGGTGATCGACAAGCTGGCCAAGGCGATCAAGGCAGTGTCCGGGATCTCCCGGGTGCAGACGATCACCCGGCCCGAGGGCACCCCGATCCGGCACACCACCATTCCGTTCATGGTCGGAGCGCAGAGCACCACCAACATCATGAACGAGGGCTATCAGCAGGACCGGATGGCCGACATGCTCGTCCAGGCCGACGAGATGCAGAACACCATCGACAACATGTCACAGATGCAGAGCATCACCGAGCAGATGGCGGCCACCACGCACAGCATGGTGACCAAGATGAAGGACATGACGCTCGACGTCGTCGAATTGCGTGACAACATAGCCGATTTCGACGATTTCCTGCGACCCATTCGCAACTACTTCTACTGGGAACCGCACTGCTTCGACATTCCGGGCTGCTGGGCGATCCGGTCGGTGTTCGACACCCTCGACGGCATGGACACCATGACCGACGACATCCAGAACCTGATGCCCGACCTCGAGCGCCTGGACACCCTGATGCCGCAGATGGTCGTTCTCATGCCGTCGATGATCGAGCAGATGCAAAGCATGAAGACCTACATGCTGACGATGTACCAGACGCAGAAGGGCCAGCAGGACCAGATGGCGGCGATGTCGAAGAACTCGACCGCCATGGGCGAGGCGTTCGACACCGCCAAGAACGACGACACGTTCTACCTGCCGCCGGAAGCCTTCGAGAACGCGGACTTCAAGCGCGGCATGAAGAGCTTCATCTCGCCGGACGGCAAGTCGGTGCGCCTGATCATCAGCCATGAGACCGATCCGGCTACGCCGGAAGGCATTTCGGTGGTCGAACCGGTCAAGGTGGCCGCCGTCGAGGCGTTGAAGGGCACCCCGCTGGAGGGTGCCAAGATCTACCTCGCCGGAACCGCCGCCACCTACAAGGACATGCACGACGGCGCCCAGTACGACCTCCTGATCGCCGCGATCGCCGCGGTGTCGCTGATCTTCATCATCATGTTGCTCATCACCCGTGCGCTGGTGGCCGCCGCAGTGATCGTGGGCACCGTGCTGCTGTCACTGGGAACGTCGTTCGGTTTGTCAATGTTGTTGTGGCAGCACATCATCGGCCTCGAGCTGCACTGGATGGTGTTGCCGATGTCGGTCATCCTGCTGCTCGCGGTGGGTTCGGACTACAACCTGCTGCTGGTCTCGCGCTTCAAGGACGAACTGCCCGGCGGCCTGAAGACCGGCATCATCCGCGCGATGGCGGGAACCGGGTCCGTCGTCACCTCGGCCGGCCTGGTGTTCGCGGCCACCATGGCCTCCTTCGCGTTCAGCGACCTGAAGGTCATGGCGCAGGTCGGCACGACGATCGCGATCGGGCTGCTGTTCGACACCCTGGTGATCCGGTCGTTCATGACGCCGGCCATCGCGGCGCTGATGGGCAGGTGGTTCTGGTGGCCGCAGGTGATCCGCTCGCGCGGGTCGGAGCACCGGCTGGCCAACATGGGTATCGAGCCGGAGCCCGAGCCGACCCCGGCCGGCTGAGCAACCTCAGACAGTCGCGGGGGCGGCCTTCGTCTGCACAGTGAGGATCGGATCTCCGACGGCCACCGGGCCGGGCGCGCCCGGGTCGACGGCGGCGAACTTCTTGCCGTTCATCACGATCACCGGCGTGACCAGCGAGTACCCGGCGTCCTCGATGACCTTGCGGTCGAAGGTCACCAACGGCGTACCCGTCGTCACCTTGTCGCCCTTGTTGACGTGGACGGTGAACCCTTCGCCCTTGAGCTGGACGGTGTCGATGCCGACGTGGATCAGCACCTCGATGCCGCCGTCGAGCACCAGACCGAACGCGTGGCCGGTCGGCTGCGCGGCGACGACGATGCCGTTGCCCGGCGAGTAGGCGGTGTCCCCGGAGGGCTCCACCCCGACGCCGGGGCCCATGGTGCCCTTGCTGAACACCGGGTCGGGGACGTCGGCCAACGGCACCAGCGTGCCGTCGAGCGGTGAGGCGATCTCGGCGACGGTGCCGGCGTCGTCGGCGTCACCGGTGGCCTCGGTGGCGGTGGACGCGGCGACCGCACCAGCACCGGCGCCCGCGGGGGCCCGCTCCAGATCGGCCACCGCCCGAGCGGCCTCCACCTCGGCCTTCTGCTCGGGGGTCTGGTAGCCGGAGATGATCACCAGGATCATCGCCGTGAAGAACGCCGCCAGCACCGCGATGCCGTAGAGCACGATGCTGTTGAACGCCGGGATGGTCAGCAGTGACGTGAACACGAACGCGCTGGTTTTCACACCGCCGCCGATGCCGATGATCAGGCCGCCGACCAGACAGCCGACGAGCATTCGTGGGTATATTCGCTTGAACCGCAAGTGAATACCGTAGAGGGACGGTTCGGAGATGCCGCCCAGCAGACCCGCGGCCAGTGCGCCCGTCGCCGTCTGCTTCATCTGCGCGTCGCGTTCGCGCCAGGCGATGAACAGCACACCGGCGGTGGCGCCGAAGCAGGCGAAGTTCCACGCGCCCATCGGGCCCTGGATGAAGTCGTAACCCAGCGTCTGGATGTTGATCAGCATGATCGCGTTGATCGGCCAGTGCAGGCCCAGCGGCACCATGAAGGGATACGCCAGCGGGATGATGATGGCGAAGATCAGCGGGGAGAAGTCGTTGATCGTCTTGAGCAGATTGCCCAGCCCGGCGCCGGCGTACACGCCGATCGGGCCGATCAGGAACGCGGTCAGCGGGATCATGATCAGCATCGCGAAGAACGGCACGAAGATCAGCTGGATGTTCTCGGGGATGATGCGCTTCAACAACTTGTACAGCGGTCCCAGTACGGCGGCCATCAGCAGCGGCGGGAACACCTGGGAGCTGTAGTTGAACACCGTCAGGGGCAAGCCGAAGATGTGCACGATGTCGACCTCGGAGCCGAACACCGTGACCTTGTCTGCGACCTCCTTGAGCGCGTTGAAGCCGGGCAGCATCACCACGGCCATGATGGCGAACCCGACCCAGGGGTCGGCGTCCAGTTTCTTCGACGCGTTGTAGGCCACCATCAGCGGCAGGAAGACGAACACGCACTGCCACATCAGGTTCACGAACTGCCACGACGGCGAGAGTTCGGTGCGCGGGTCGGCCCAGTTCGGGATGACCTTCAGCGTGCTCATCAGCGCCATGAACGTGATGAACAGCGACGCGCCGAGCAGCGCGGGCAGAATCGGGCGGAACGAGTCGGACAGGAACTCGAAGAACGTGTCCAGCCAGGCGAATCGGCCGCGTGGACCCTTGGCGCGCGCGGCGGCCTTGACGGCGGCCGCGTCGTCGGGATTGCCGCCGCCGGCCAAACCGGGCAGTTTCATGATGTCGTTGTAGACGTTCTGCACGCCGCCGCCGATCACCACCTGGTAGCGGTTTCCGGCCTGCGGAACCGCGCCCATCACTCCGTCGACCGCTTCGACCGCGGACTGCTGCACCCCCGAGGCGTCGTGCAGTTGGAATCGCAGTCGCGTCGCGCAGTAACTGAGGCTTTCGATATTGGCCGCTCCGCCAACGCTCTTGACGATCTCGGCAGCTGTGTTCGAGGACACCGGACTATCTCCCTTGATCGACCGTTTCCGACCCGGTGATGTTATCCACGCCGACGTGCTCGGCGTGGGGTTTCCCGGCAGCCTGCGCGTTCAGTCGAGGTTGGAGGTGCGCCCGGCCAGGAACGCGGCGAAAGCTGGCGCGGCCGAACGTACTTCGTCGACCTGTTCGCCGCCGTCGCACCGGAACAATCCGACGGTGATGTCGCCCGCCCGGCTGGTCAGCACGCGCCACATGCCGCCGGCATCCTCCCAGCGTCGCAGCACGGCCACCGGATCGTCCATGTGGTCCATTCTGCGCCTGACCGGACAAGGGACCGAAGTCCCTTGTCCGGCGGGTCCGGCCGGTGATGGGGTGGTCCGGTGAATGCATCGTGGTCGGTGGCGGTAGCGGGAGTCTTCATTTGGCTCGGCATGGTTCTGGCGATCTCCTTTCTGGAGGCGCCCCTGAAGTTCCGGGCGCCGGGGGTGACGTTGGCGCTGGGACTGGGTATCGGCCGTCTGGTCTTCCGGGCGCTCAACAGCTGTGAGGCCGTGCTGGCGGTGGTCGTCGCGGTCGGACTGTTCACCTGGGGACCGTCGGCCGGTGTGGTGGCGGCGTTCGCGGTGGCCGCCGCTGCCCTGGCCATCCAGGTGGTCGGGGTGCGGCCGTCGTTGACCCGACGCTCGGATGCGGTGCTCGCCGGAGCGCCCGGCGCGGGCGAACACCGGTCCCGCTCGCACCTGGTCTACGTGGCGCTGGAACTGGTCAAGGTGGTCGCCCTGGCCGCTCTCGGCATTCTGCTGTTCGCCGGCTGAAACCTGTTGCCGCCGTTACTGATTGAACGGGAGCCGGGCGAGCGTCGTGCCGCCGAAGCGCTGGTCGCCGTCCAATGTCAGCATCGCCGGCACCGTCTCGCACGTCACCAGACCGTGCCCGGTGGTGAGCTCGTCGACGATCTCGAAGCTGCGGGCGATGCCCGCCGGAGTGTCGATGATCACCGTGGCCACCGGGACGCGGCGGCCGAGCGCGAACATGCGGTCACCGTGCGGTTCGCCCGCACCGGTGAACCCCCACAGGCCGCGCAGCACCGTCGCGCCGCCCGCATGTCCGTCCCCGCGTAACCGGCGCACCAGCGCCCGGTGGATGGGCTGGCCGTCGTGGCGGTCGTCCTCGTCGGTGAACACCGTGAGTTTCTGGAACAGGCCCAGTCCGGCCGCATCGGTGGCGGGCAGCGACGGCGGCGGGCTCAGCAGCCGGCCGGCCCGCTTGCAGATCCGGATCCGCTCGACGGTCAGCTGCGGCCCGGGTTCGAGGCGGGCCAGCTCCGCGGCGGCCGCCCCGGCCTGCCCGGCGGTCCCTACGGCCAGCACCAGGACCGGGACATCGGTGTTGCGGCTGAAGAATTTTGCGCGGCGGCGCTGCTGCCCGGTGGTGCCGTCCACCCCGAGGTAGACGATCACGCCGGCGAAGCCCAGCCGGTGCATCAGGTCGGTGACGGCCAGGTATGCCGGTGCGCCACGGCTGCGCTGCCGACGGCCCAGGTACACGCCGAGCCGGACGTCGCCGTCCGTGAGCCGGGTGACGGCCGACTCGGCCCGCTCGACGGTGACCAGGCCGTGGCGCATCAGGACCACCGCCTCATCCACCACCGGACCGATCACCTCCGCGGTGTCGGTCGCGACGATCGCCACGGGCAGATCCTCCGAGAGGCTCAGCGATTCGTCGGTCCGCACGACGCGGTGCGGACCGAAGCCGGCGATCCCGCGCAGCACGATGCTGGTGGCCACCCGGCGGTCCTCGTACAGGTCGAGCAGGGCGTCGGTCAGGAACCGGCCGCCGGCCCGCTCGCGCTCGGCGAAATAGGTGGTGAGCTTGAGGATGCCGGGTTCTGTCATGTCAATCCGCCGAACCACGTCCCGAGCCATGCCGCACCCAGGCCCAGCGCGACGCTGACCACGATGTTGGCCGCCGCCGGCGCCAGCTGGCGTTCCTCGGCCAGACGGTGGGTCTCGAACATCCAGGTCGAGAACGTGGTGTACGCGCCGACGAACGCCGTGCCGGCCAGCAGCGCGGTGGTGTGACCGAGCGTCAGCGCGCTGAGAAAGCCCAACGACACCGCCCCGGACAGGTTCACCGCGAGCGTCCCGAACGGGAACGGCCGGGCGGCGCGGCGGGCGACCGCGCGGTCGACCAGAAACCGGGTCACCGCGCCCAGGCCGCCGATCACCAGGACGGCGGCCCACACACCGATGTTCATGCGCGCACCCGGGCCCGTCGCACCAACCCGGTCGCCAGATGTACGGCGGCCAGCCCGGCGATCAGGCTCGCGACGGTGTAGCCCAGCGCCAGTCCGTGATGACCGTGCTGCACCATTCGGATCGTCTCGACCTGCATGGTCGAAAACGTGGTCAGGCCACCGCAGAAGCCGGTGCCCAGCAGCGGCCGGCGGTAGCTGGACTGCGGCAGCCGCTCGAGCAGCCGGGTGCTGACGTAGCCCAGCACGAACGCTCCGGCGATGTTGGCCACGAACGTCGGCCATGGCCAGTGCGCCGGGTTCGGCACGGCCAGGGTGGCCAGGGCCGCACGCGCGGCGGTGCCGATCCCGCCGCCGGCGAACACCGCCGCCAGTTCCCGGTTGTCGTGGCCGAACACGACCTGAGTATGACGGCACAACCTGTCCCGGGGACACAGCACCGCGCGGGGAGCAGAATTGGCGGTATGGCAGCCAATCCGCGGGCCGGGAAACCGGCGGAACCCGAAGATCTCGTCGACGTCGCCCATCTCGTCACCGCGTATTACAGCGTGCAGCCCGACCCCGAGAACGTCGACCAGCAGGTCGTGTTCGGGACCTCGGGGCACCGCGGGTCGAGCCTGGACGGGGCGTTCAACGAAGACCACATCCTGGCCACCACGCAGGCCATCGTCGAGTACCGCGCCGCGCAGGGCACCACCGGCCCGCTGTTCGTCGGCCGCGACACCCACGGCCTGTCCGAACCGGCGTGGGTGTCGGCGCTGGAGGTGCTGGCCGCCAACGACGTTGTGGCGATGATCGATTCGGCCGACCGCTACACCCCGACCCCCGCGGTGAGCCACGCGATTCTGTCGTTCAACCGCGGCCGGGACGCCGATCTGGCCGATGGCATCGTCGTCACCCCGTCGCACAACCCGCCGCGCGACGGCGGATTCAAGTACAACCCGCCCAACGGCGGCCCCGCCGACACCGACGCCACCAGCGTTATCGCCAAGCGCGCCAACGAGATTCTGCGCGACGGGCTACGCGATGTGAAGCGCGTTCCGCTGGCCCGGGCGTTGTCCGTCGCGCAGAAGCACGACTACCTCGACGCCTACGTGTCGGACCTGCCCAACGTGGTCGACATCCATGCGATCGCCGGCGAGGGCATCCGCATCGGCGCGGACCCGCTGGGCGGCGCCAGTGTCGACTACTGGGGCGCCATCGCCGAACGGCACGGTCTGAAGCTGACGGTGGTGAACCCGTTGGTGGACGCGACGTGGCGGTTCATGACCCTGGACACCGACGGCAAGATCCGGATGGACTGCAGTTCGCCCAACGCCATGGCCGGGCTTCTCGGGAAGGCGGGTGACTACCAGATCGCCACCGGCAACGACGCCGACTCCGACCGGCACGGCATCGTCACCCCCGACGGCGGGTTGATGAACCCGAACCACTACCTGGCCGTCGCGATCGACTATCTGTTCACGCACCGCGCCGACTGGCCGGACACCGTGGCCGTCGGCAAGACCGCGGTGTCGTCGTCGATCATCGACCGGGTGGTCGCCGGGATCGGCCGGAAACTCGTCGAGGTGCCCGTCGGCTTCAAGTGGTTCGTCGACGGATTGATCAGCGGCACAATCGGTTTCGGTGGCGAGGAGTCCGCGGGTGCGTCGTTCCTGCGCAAGGACGGATCGGTGTGGACCACCGACAAGGACGGCATCATCCTGGCGCTGCTTGCCTCGGAGATCCAGGCCGTGACCGGCATTTCGCCGTCCCAGCGCTACGAGGTGCTGGCCGCCAAGCACGGCGCGCCGACCTACGCCCGCATCGACGCCGCGGCGAACCGCGAGCAGAAGGCCCGGCTGGCGAAACTGTCACCGGATCAGGTCAGCGCCACCGAACTGGCCGGCGAGCCGATCACCGCCAAGCTGACGACCGCGCCGGGCAACGGTGCGCCGCTGGGCGGGCTGAAGGTGACCACCGAGAACGCGTGGTTCGCCGCGCGGCCGTCGGGCACCGAGGACGTCTACAAGATCTACGCCGAATCGTTCAAGGGGCCCGACCATCTGGCGCGGGTGCAGGAAGCCGCGCGCGAGGTGGTGAATAAAGTCATCGCGTGACGTCCACCGCCGAGCCCGCGCTGCCGCGCGAGGTCTGGCTGCTGGTGTGCGCCAACGTCGTCGTCGCGCTCGGTTACGGCGTGGTGGCGCCGGTGTTGCCGTCCTACGCCCGGCATTTCGGGGTGAGCGTGTCGGCGGCGACGTTCGTGATCACCGCGTTCGCCGTGATGCGTCTGGTCGGAGCGCCGCCGGCGGGGTTCCTGGTGCAGCGGCTGGGGGAGCGGCGGGTCTACATCAGCGGCCTGCTGATCGTCGCGGTCTCCACGGGCGCGTGCGCGTTCGCCCAGACGTACGAGCAGCTGCTGTTGTTCCGCTCGGCCGGCGGCATCGGGTCGGCGATGTTCACGGTGTCCTCGCTGGGTCTGATGATCCGCATCTCGCCCCCGGATGCGCGCGGTCGCGTGGCGGGGCTGTTCGCGTCGGGATTCCTGGTGGGCTCGGTGGGCGGGCCGGTGCTGGGCTCGGTGACCGCCGGACTGGGCTTGTCCGCGCCGTTCCTGATCTACGGGGCGGCGCTGCTGGTGGCCGCCGCGGTGGTGTTCGTCAGCCTGCGGCATTCCGCGGTTGCCGCGCCCGAGGTGAGCGACGAGCCGACGGTGTCGATGCGCACGGTATTGCGGCATCGGGCCTACGTCGCGGCGCTGTTCTCCAACTTCGCGACCGGCTGGTCCTCGATCGGGCTGCGGATCGCGCTGGTGCCGCTGTTCGTCGTCGACGCACTGGGTCAGGGTCCGCGGATGGCCGGCGTGGCGCTGGCGACGTTCGCGATCGGCAACGTCTCGGCCGTCGTCCCCAGCGGCTTCCTGTCCGACCGGTTGGGCCGGCGCATCCTGATCATCGTCGGGCTGGCCGTCTCGGCGGTGGCGACCGTGCTGGTGGGATTCAGCACTTCGGTGCCGCTGTTCCTGATCGCCGCCTACGTGACCGGTGCGGCCACCGGCATGTTCATCTCGCCGCAGCAGGCCGCGGTGGCCGACGTGGTGGGCAACAAGGCACGCGGCGGAACCGCGGTGGCCGGCTTCCAGATGATGTCCGACCTCGGCGGCATCGCGGGCTCGTTCGCGCTGGGGCAGATCGCCCAACACCTCAGCTTCGGGACGGCGTTCGTCGTCACCGGCGTGATCCTGCTGGCCGCCGCCGTCGGGTGGCTGTTCGCGCCCGAGACCCGGCCGGCCACCTCGGCCGGGCACACCCCGATGCGGCCGTTGGGCCCGGACTGTGCCGACGAACTGCCGTAGCGGGACCCGGCGTCCGGGTACGATCTGCGCGAACCCATTGGACGGTAACCGTTTTCGTGAAGGGTGTCAGGATATGGCTCCGAAGCTCGACCCCCGTGCACATTCCATCTCGCTGCTGGCCGACGGTGAGCTGGTCGAGGAATCCGACCTCGGCTCGATCCAACGGGTAACCGCCGACCAGCTGCCGATCCTGTCGGGGCTGTCGATCAAACGCCTCGTGCTCAACCCGGGTGCGATGCGCACCCCGCATTGGCATGCCAACGCCAACGAACTGACCTACTGCATTTCGGGCACCTCGCTGGTGTCGGTGCTCGACAGCGGCAGCCAGTTCTCGTCGTTCATCATCGGCCCGGGCGAGATGTTCCACGTCGACTCGGGATCGCTGCACCACATCGAGAACATCGGGGAGGAGCCGGCCGAATTCATCCTGGCGTTCCGCCACGAGCGCCCGGAGGACTTCGGCTTCGGCGCCGCGTTCGGCGCGATGACCGACGCCGTGCTGGGCAACACCTACGATCTGCCCGCCGCGGACTTCGCCAAGATCCGGCGCGACACCACCGACCGGCGGTTGGCGGCGCGGACCGGCGAACCGTCCGTTCCGTCGACCGCCCGGTTCGACGATCCGCACAAGTTCGCCGTCGAAGCCCAGAGCCCGCCGGTGGGCAGCGCGGTCGGATCGGCGCGGCTCGCGCGCGTGCAGTTCTGGCCGGCGCTGAAAGACCTGTCGATGTACTCGCTGCGAATCCGCGAAGACGGCATGCGCGAACCGCACTGGCATCCGATCACCGCCGAGATGGGCTACGTCGCCACCGGCAGGTCGCGGATGACGGTCATGGATCCCGACGGCAGGCTGGACACCTGGTACCTCGAACAGGGCGACATGTACTTCATCCCGCGGGCCTACCCGCATCACATCGAGGTGGTCGACGCACCGGACATGCACTTCGCGATCTTCTTCGACCAGCCGACGCCGGGTGACATCGGCTACCGCGCGTCGGCCAGCGCCTACTCGCGGGAGGTGCTGGCCGCCACCTTCAACGTCCACATCGACGACCTGCCCGACTTCCCGTTCACCAAGTCCGATCCGCTGATCGTCAACCGGGTCAATCCCGTCGACCCGCGGGTGTAGCGGTCTGAGCAGCGGTTTTGGGGCGCGTGGTGCCGTGGTGTAATTTCGAACAGCACAACTTCAAGGGGCTATGGCGCAGTTGGTAGCGCACCACACTGGCAGTGTGGGGGTCAGGGGTTCGAATCCCCTTAGCTCCACCAGGCAAAACAGCACTCGATTGAGTGCTCAGAAGGTCGTTTGACGACAGTTCTGACGACAGTTCGGTTCATCTCAGCCGTGAGCAGGAGCGCATCGCCCCCTTCTCATCAGCTCCCGGATGGCCGCCACGGCGCTGTCGGTCAACACAGTCCGCCCCTGCGGCGTGACGGCCCCTGCGGTGTGGCGGGGTGATGGCCATGCCATTGGTCCCAACCAACCAGCGGCGGTCAGCGTCCCCGCTCCGATCGTCGAATTTCCGTCACGCTGCAGCATGATGCCTGCTCGCGAACCGTGAGCCTCCCGGCCGGGGCATGTCGTGTCTCGGCTGGCGATCCTACGACTTGTCGTATCCTGACCGCCGGGAGGCAAGAGTCGGTTGAACGCAGCTCAGAGCGGAGATAGCCAGGCTCCTGGGGGTCCCTCTAGTGGTCTTCGCGACATACCAGAACCCCTACATGGAGAGACTGGTGTCGCGCTGTCCGGGCCACCAATATCGCCCATGGCACGCATTTCCCTGTACGACGACGTCCAATGGGAACTATTCATCCTTGAATGGGTGCATGCCCTGAGATCCGGCTACGTTCAGGTCAAGCGGTTCGGTGGAGCCGGTGACAGGGGCGCGGACATTGCGGCGTTCAAGACTGCAAACGGCCTAGAAGGTGCTTGGGACTGTTTCCAGTGCAAGCACTATGCAGAACCTCTCGCCCTAGGAGACATACTTCCCGAGATTCTGAAGATCTTCGTGGCAACTGTTGTCGGAGAGTGCGTTCTGCCGGACAGCTACCAGATCTTGGCTCCCCGCGGTTGCAGTACAAACTGCGGTCGGATGCTCAGCAGCCCGCAGAAGTTGAGGAAAAAGTTCCTCGACCACTTGGCCGACGACGACAGCACCCTCGCGAGGGGCCTTGAGTCGGACCTCGTCTCTTCGGTTCAGGAACTGGCGTCGGTCACGGATTTCTCGATGTTCCGATCCGTCGAGCTGACTGATGTGCTTGAACTGCATAAGACAACTTGTTGGTACAGCGACCGATTCGCCACAGCGCTTCAGCCGCGACCCGCTCATGTGCCAGCTCCCGGTGACTTGGCGACACACGAACGGAGATACGTACAACAACTGGTTGATGTTTACGCCGAAGCACACCCCGAGGAAAGCCTCCAACCCGAATCAGTGGCATCAAATCCCAGAGTGGGCGAACGCTTTCGCCGCCACCGCGAGAACTTCTACAAGGCGGAGGCGCTACGAGTGTACGCGCGGGATTCAGTGCCGCCGGGGACTTTTGAGCGATTGCAGGATGACATTCATTCGGGTGTTATCGATGTAGTCGAGGACCACCACGCCACGGGCCTGAGACGTTTGACGAGTGTGCTTTCGCTAGTTGGACAGCTGGATCTGAGTCGGCATCGTCTGATTTCGGTGGTCGAGATCGATGATCGACAGGGCATGTGCCACCAGCTGGCGAACGTCGATCGGATTCAATGGATGTCGCGCAATGAATGACTACGACAATCGGGCACCGAACGGTCCAGCGGGCGACCGTCGGAGGCCGCAAAGCATCAATGAATCGCCGCTGAACGGCCCTTTGGAGGTCGGCATCCGCGTGTTGATGATCTTGACCCAGGCCTTCCCAGCTGAACTCGACCTGAATCAGCTTGTCCTGCTTGATCACTTCGTGCTCCACAGCAGGGACGTCGGTGGCCCTGAAAGTCTGCATCCGGCTCTGCCGATCCGTGCAGGCGAGATTGCGGCCAAGCGTGAATCTATCGAGGCAGGAATTGGTCTTCTGCTGAGGCTGCATCTCGCCGAGATTGCGGTTGGAATGAACGGGGTGCGGTTTCTTGCCGGCGACGGCGCCCTGCACTTCGTGGGAGTCTTGGGCTCGTCGTACTCACATCGCTTGCGCGATCGTGTCGGATGGGTGTTGGGAAGTTTTCCCGATCTGGACGAAGCGAATCTGCGACGGCAGACAAAGGCGATATTCGATTCCTGGTCCGAAGAATTTCACTGGCCCGATACGGACGGGAACAATGGCAAACCGCATTAGCCTGACGCATCTGACTTTCGTGGGGCCCGGCAAGGCTCCAGCGACGGTTGATTTCGGGCCACGAACGACTGTCATCCATGGTCCCTCTGACACAGGGAAGTCGTTCATTGTCGACGCCATTGACTTCATGCTTCGTGGTTCCACTCTTCGGGAGATTCCGCAGCGCGCGGGCTACAGCACAGTCCTATTGGGAATTCGGACGCCGACTGGTGAAGACGTCACGCTCACCAGGGGGGTCGAGGGCGGCAGTTTTGGCTTGCTGGAGGGAGTACTGTGCGGCGCTTCTCTAAAGCGATCGGTGAGAGGCTTTCCGCGTGGCAGGTCCCTGATGGTGATGAGGTCCGTTATGACCGGGATGAGCAGGATCTGATAGCGGGCGATCAATTACGCTCTGCTCACGGTAAAGGCGTTCGCGCAATCCTCCACTCCGCCTTCACCATTGGCCTTGCTCAGTATTGCTTTGAAAATGATCTTCCACACCCTGGATTTGTCGTTCTGGATTCACCATTGGTGACCTATCGCCCACCGAAGCCTGGCGAAGCCGTCGATCGTGAGGTTCTCGACATCGGCATTGCTGCGCGGTTCTACGACGACATTCAGCAGTCGGTTGGTGGGCAGGTCATCATCATGGAGAACATGGATCCACCATCTGGACTCCGGAAGGAGTCAACCGACGTATTTTTCACAGGCGTTGCGGGGGAAGGCCGATTCGGCTTTTTTCCGTCTCAGCCGTTGCCGTCGTAACCAGAGACCTTTGATATTTCGACAACGGCAACGTCATCGTCGGCTTGCGGCACTCGATCGCGCGTCGTTGCGGTCGACTTGTACGGACTCGAAGCTGAACGTATCCGCTGAATTCCATCAGGCGAACGCTACCCGGTTTCGTCGCCGAGGCTGTTGGAGGCGAACAGTGAGCCCATCGAGTCCAAAGCATCCCGTTGAACGGCTTCGATGACCTCGACATAGGTTCCCGTCGTCACCGTGATTGAGCTGTGGCGCAGAATCTTCTGAACCGTCGCCGGCTGAACTCCCATTGTGAAGAGCAGGGTGGCGCACGAGTGTCGGAGGTCGTGGACGCGAAGTTGCGGCACCTCCGCCTTCGCGCACAGGCTGTGGAACATTCGGTTGACGTTGCGCGGCTCCAACGCGCCGCCCTTAGGGGTCGTGAAAACCAGTCCCGTGTCGCGCCACGTTGATCCGGCGGCCAGGCGCTCCTCCAGCTGGCGCCGGCGGTGGTTAGTCAGAATCGGCACAAGCGTCCGAGGTACTGGCAGAACTGCGACGGATCCTTCAGTTTTGACGTTCTCAAGCTTCAGCTGGCCGTCCACGCGGTGCAACGCTCGCCTGATTGTAATCCGCTCAGCGTCTAGATCGACGTCGGACCATTGCAGCCCGAGCGCCTCACCACGACGGAGTCCCATCGACAGCGCGACTGCCCACAGTGCATAAAGTCGCGTCGTCTCAGCGGTCTTGAGAAAGCGCATCGCCTCAGCCCGCGTGAAAGAGCGCACCTTCCGGTCATCGGTCACGCGCAACTGAACGAGTCGGGCGACGTTGCGGCTTAACATCTCTTCGTCGACCGCATCCTGCAGAGCAGCCCGCAAAACGCGCAGAATGTGGCGAATCGAGCTGGCAGACAACGCGTCGTTGCAGCACTTGGCAGGCACGAGAGCGCAGCACCGTGCCTGCGACTTGCGCCCTCGCGCTGCGTCCTTCCCTTGGGCGCAGCATTGGCATCGGGTCTGCAATCCGGTCAGCCATGCGCGAATATGCGAGGCCTGCAGTGACTTCAGCTTCCGATTGCCAATTCCCGGGATGATGTGCAGGCGCACGTCGCCCTCATAGGTCGCATACGTCGTGCGCCGAACGCTAGGCTCCGCAATGTGCTCTAGCCAGTAGGTCATGTACTCAGCGACCGTCAACGTCGTTGTTGCAGTGGGTATGCCGCGTCGCTGTTGATCGAGAACCTTGCCGAGTTCGTCCAAGGCGGCACGCTCACTATCGCCGTAGACGCTGATGCGCTTCCGTCGTCCGTCCGGCGTGTCGACGAAGACTTTCGCCTCCCAGCGCCCATCACCTCGTCGGTACACGCCGCCCTGGCCGTTCGCGTTGCGACGTGCTTTCCCACCTGCAGCCATCACGCGGCTCCTTCAATCAAGCCGGATAGGTAGTCGTCGAAAGACTGCCGCACGATCCGCCGGCACCTACCGATCTGTACCGATCTGACACGTCCGTCCCAGATCAGCCGGTACACCATCCATCGACTGACTGCGAGACGATCCGCCGCGGCCTGCACGGTGATCAGCTCAGCACTGAATTCAGTATGCATCCGTTTTCCTCTCCGTGTGGAAGTAATTCGGAATGCCGGCGTACGGCTTGTGGGGGTGAAGTAACACATACGGGTTGTGCTGCGGGCGAGGCAATTTCAGCTATTCGCAGGGTCCCGGGACCGGTCTTCTCGCGATCGAATACGGGCGTAGTCATGTCGACCAGTCTGGTGGCGAGGATTGATCGTGCGTCCAGCGATTCGCACGGACGATGTGGCGATGTTCGATCATTCGGTGCGCCGCAGACACGACCAAAGTGCGTTCACCGAGATTGCCCAGCCCGGCTCGATCGAATGTCCATTCCACTTCTTCTTCGGCACCGTGAAGCGCCCGATCATGTTCGTCGGTCGCGAGGTCTGAGCGGTGGCGTTGCTCCCGAGTCCACTCAGCTCGATGCTCGCGCAGCGCACTCATCGTGGTGGAGAACAGCCGGGATTTGGTGGTGATATGCCCACGAAAGCCGAGAGTGTGCAGCCAGCGGTCTATCTCCGAGTAGGCGCCATGATCGGCTAGATCGAGAATTGTGGTCAGAATCGCCCGGATATGTGTGGGGACGTCTAAATCGGGAACGGCGAGCGGTGACATCCGTCGGACCCCAACGCCGAAGTCGGCGACGGATTTGGTCACGTACTTGGCCAGGTAGGCCGGGACCGACCGACGCGACTGGCGAGGTGTTGCCCCGCCGCAGTCACTACTGTCCGACCGCAATGGCCGCGCATCCGTCTGAGTGCCGAACTGTATTACACGGCTACTGATTTCAGCGCCGTGTGCTGGGGCGGCGACAGTGAGTGCGACGCCGCTTGCGGCCTGATGGATTAGGAGGGCCAGGTCGGTGGCTGTGATTGAGGACTTGGGTGGTGTTGGGGCTTGGCCCGGCTGTGGCGGCTCGTCGAGGCGGATTACGGCGTGGAAGTGCGGGATCGCCCGACGTTGCATCTCGGTCACCTTCACGAAATTGATTCGGGCAGCGGTGGGGGATTCGCCGAGCGCGCGTAAGCGTCTACGCAACAGCCGGCGCAGGGCGATGGTGAAGCGCCGCCACAGTTCAGGGGCATGCCAGGCGAACAGGACATGCCCCATGTAGTCGTAACAGTCCTCGCAGAGCGGCTGACCGACATGAGCATCGCCCTCGTGGTGGATGGAGCTGCACCACAGGGGTCTCCCGTGCTGGCAACGTTGGTGGGCATTCCGGCCCCGGTCGTGGCACCGCCGAGCCTGGCCTCGCTGGCCGTCATCGCGTGTGGTGTGCACGGCCCCGAAACTGGGCGCGGTCAGCGTGACGAACACCTGAGGGTGTTCGGCGACTGTGGGCGGCAGATCGTGATGGCCACCGTGCACGCCGGCGTGTACGAGTTGCCAGGTATCGCGGGCATAGAGATCAGAGCAGGACGGGCAGGCGACAGCGCGTCGGTTGTTGCATCGGGTCCACACCCGAAGCTCGCGACCGAAGCTGTCGGTTCCTGTCAGACGGATCGGATTCGCACAGAACCCAGCATTCTCCGCTTTATTCCACCAGGTCTCGAAGTCGCGGGAGGCGGCGCGACGCACCATCTGCGCCACCACGCCGATGGTGTCGGTACCGGCCGGAAGGCCTGGCAGTGTCGAAACCGCAATGCCCAGCGCAGCAGTGGTCACGACTGGCGACCTTCAGTCTCGGCGGTCCGAGGATGCGCTCTTGTGGGGGCAAAGCGAGCGACGAGATCATCAATGGCGGAATCGGTGACGTGGAAGGCCCGAACTCGCAACGGTTCAGCGTTGCCGTCAGTGCAGACGTAACCGACACCGGGAGTACCGGTGGAGATTCCATCACACAAGGCGCCGGCTTCTCGGGCGGCGGCTCCGAGCACCATCGCGGTCTGGGTGGCTTCACTCATGCGCAGCCCGACCCGGATGGAGAAGAGCTGCCGGATGGGCAAAACATCTTTAGACGGGTCCTGTACCGCGGCGACCACCGAGATACCGACTGCGCGGCCCTGGGACAGCAGCAGCCCCAGCAGCTGCTCAACCTCGGCGCGTGTTCTGCGGTCCCCGAGATAGGCAGTCAGCGAGGCGATTTCGTCGATAATCAATACAATCAGTGGTGCGGAGACACTCGGAGTGTGAAGCCGAGTCTTCCCCCGCAGCCGTTGCGCACGTTTCTGCATCACCGCGACAACCGCCCGCAGCGCAGCGAGTGTCTGTTCACCGTTGTCATGGGCGAGCGAGGTGAACAACACTTGTCCGCGCCCGAACTCCATCCCTCCCTTGGGATCTACGACGACGAGGCGTGCGCAGCCCGCCCGCACGGCGGGGCCGACGGCGGCAATGATTGACCAAAGCACCGAGCCCTTGCCCGAGCCGGTCGCGCCTGCGACCAAGATGTGCTGTCCCAGTAGCGGTAGGCGCCAACGCTCACCGGCCTCGGTGAGCCCCACCCACAGGCGGGACAGGTCCGGTGTGGTGCCCCTGGCCGGACGAGGAAGTTGGATGGGTGTCGTCAGCGGATCGCCGTGATGGGCGGTGATGCGGATCGAGCCCGGTCGGGTCGAGCGAATGGTCACCCGCTGGGCGCTCAGCGCTTCGGCTAACGCGTCACCTCGGGATTGCCAGTCGGCCAACGACTGGCCCGTGAGGATGCGTACCTCGAGAACGTCGCTCGTGACACCGATCGTCACCGAACGCAGAATCGGCACCATGACGTGACCGTCGAGACCGGCGGTCAGGCCACACAGCGTGCAGACCGTGGCCCATCGGCCTCGATAGATACCCCATGTGCGCCACTGGACCCGCAGACGTACCGTCACCCACTGACGGAACGTTTGGGGGGATAACAGAAACCAGCTGAACAATGCGAGAGCCGACCAGATCGCCGCCAAGAGGCCGACCAAGGGACCGCAAGTGACGGCCATCCAGACGCTTGTGATGGCCGGAATGCTGATCATCGGAAACAACACCGACGCCCATACCAGCGCAGCAGTCGCTTTGCCAAGCGCCGTGGCTGCACGGAGGGCAATGTCATCGGAGTCCGAGTGGTTCGGAAGAGAGCGGTTGGAGCGGTGAGCTCGTGGGTGGCCAGGCATGGCAGACCTTCCGGCAGGCTTGCGGGATCGGGGTAAGGAGAGGCTTCGGCCGAGCGGGCGCAGCACCACCGTCTCTTGGTGTTGCGGTGCTGCGCCCACTCGACGAAAGGGTCAGGCGGCCGGCTTGCTCGTGCCGCCGGGTACGCCGCTCGGTGACGCATTCCGAGGTGCGGCAACGACTCCCGCCAGTGGTGCACCTGAAGCGCGGATCGCTTCAGCGCGGAACGCGACTCCGCTGCGACTGTCCTGGCTCCACGGCAGGGCAACCAAGCCCTCGATGTGGATCGGCTGCCCGACCGTCACATTCGGGTCGCCGGCAACCGTCACGGTGATGACGTCGCCGCCCGTGGAGTCCAGCGCCATCACCTGGACCTGCCACAGCGGCAGACCCGTCTCGCGATCCAGCTTCGGCTGGCCGGTGTCAAACGCGATCCGCTGTTCGGGTGCCCGCGTGCACACAAATGACACACCGCCGGTGTTAATACGTAGTTTCATTCCAACTGTCCTTCCTGCTGTTTTCTCGCGACCGCTCGGCCGCGACCACCAGTTCAGGCGGACAACTCGGACATTCCCAGGGCATCAGTTAGACAAAGCGGACAGACGCCTGGACAACGCGGACACTCGGACGACAATCGCGCGCCAACTTTTGTGCTTTGGGCGTCGCTAACGCTGGCACCGCGCTCCTAGCATGAGCAGATCGAGAAGCTACCTGTTCCTAACCACGCACTGACGACGCGAATGAGTGAAAAGGGTTTCAGCGAAGCCAGACTCGCAACAGCCGCCGGTGTCGACGTCAAGACGGTGGGCCGCTGGGTCAGGGGTGAATCACTGCCCCAGGCGGTCAACGCGCGCGCCACCGCCGACGCACTGGGCTGTGATCCGCAGACGCTGTGGCCAGACATCTTTCCCACCCTGCGCCCACCTGGTACCGGCACGGTCGCGGTCAGTGTGTACCGAAGCCGCGCGGACGTCCCTGTCGCCGTGTGGACCCAACTGTTCGGCGGCGCCGCCGAGCAGATCGACATCCTGGTCTACGGGGGCACCTTCCTCTTCGACGGCATTCCCAGGTTCTGCTCAACGCTCGCAGTCGCGGCCGAACGCGGAGTCGCCATTCGCTTCATCGTGGGTGATCCCGATTGCGCTGCGGTAAGCCAACGCGGGGAAGAGGAGACGATTGGCTCAGTTCTAGCAGCTCGCTGCCAGATCACACTCGCACGATTGGCTTCACTCGCCGACGCCCCAGGCTTGGAGGTGCGCACACACGCCACACCGCTGTACACGTCGATGTTCCGCGCGGACAACACCCTGATTGCCAACCCGCACCTATACGGTGCTCCCGCCAGCGACAATCCCGTCCTCTTTATTCGACGTGACGACGCGCCCGAGCTGTGGCGCGATCACCAACTCTCTTTCGAACGGGTGTGGAACACCGCCCAACCATTACCCACGCACGCCTGACCTGCCGATTGGAGAACCGTATGGCCCGGACCGACTACTACAACGATCCCCACGCGCCAGCCGCAAACAGTGTGGTGCCCTCCACTACCGCCGTCGTCACCGATTCACATGATCGCATCGTGCTAATTCGCCGCCGCGACAATAACCTTTGGGCATTGCCGGGTGGCGCAATGGAATTGGGCGAATCCATCGTCGACGCGGCGGTTCGTGAAGTGAAAGAGGAAACCGGTCTCGACGTCGAGATCAGCGGACTCATCGGCGTCTACACCAATCCTCGCCACGTTATGGCCTACGCCGACGGTGAAGTCCGTCAACAGTTCTCGCTGTGCTTCACCACCCGGCTGCTCGGTGGACAGTTGCGAGTCGACTCGGAAAGCACCGACATCGCCTGGACGTCACCAGGCGAACTTGCATCTTTGGACGTCCACCCCTCGATGCGGCTGCGCATTCAGCACTACCTTCAACGCCGCGACAGCCCATACCTCGGGTAGCCCGGCAAGGTCGTCTCTAGCCGGCGGAGGCACTAACTCGTGCTGCCGCCGCCAACAGGCTCGGCGCCGCCCGCTCGATCGCACGATGCACAGGATCCCCATCGGGGTAACGCGACAGGATCTCCGTGACTCGATCTTCAGCTCGCACAGGCGAGCCCTGCGGGCCAGTGGTCAAGTCCGCGCACGTCAGCACGTCTAGTAACAACGACGGAGGTGCCGTGAACTCGGCCAGCGCGTCTAAGAGGCCGCGCTCCCGCGCCTCGAACACCGCGCCCGTGTGATAGGCCACCAGCGAGACCACCACTGCGGGAAAGCCCTCGTCGCGGACGAACACTGCGCCGTCGACGGGGTGGAAACCAGTCGATCGAACTGACGGCGCATAGCCAACATCGTGAAGCCACGCGGCAGCCACCACCGCGTCGGCATCCATGGCGCCCAAGCCGACGACCAATCGCTCCGCCGTCGCCGCGACTCCGCAGACATGGGCCCACCGATGCGGCAGATCGGCCAGTCGCTCCTCGGCGATCGCCCGTGCACGTGCCGCGTCCGTCACCACGATGCAAGTCTACGAATGTGCCCGACACAGCACCGACGCGATTTGGGCGAAAGATCCACGCCGCGGCGGCTCCCGTCCGCTGGCGCTCCCGTCCGCCACCACGGACCGAAAAATGCCTATCGGATCGAGGCTGTGAGAACTTTCTCTACTGTTATCAAGAACAGGTTCTCAGCCCACTTCGGGATCGCCATGAGTGGCGTCCACAAAGCGGTCGATGGCCCTATCGATTCGATCCCGAGCGACTTCACCCGATATTCGCCCACTGCTGAACGCCGCCAAATTGGCAAGCCACACATCAGCGATCAGCCCCGCTAGTCGCTGGTCTCTGACCGTGGGCTCGCCGCCGCTCAAAGTCCTTGCCAGCAGACCTTCAATGACGTCGATCGCTTCATCGGTGGCTGCGGCGGCGGTGTGGTCGGCGAGGACGAAGGCGCGCGTCACCGCCTCGGTCAAGCGCGGGTCTTGGTTGCCATTCGGTGTGCAGGCAGTCGACGAGCAAGCGAAGGCGTTCGCGCGGTGTCGACGCGGTGACGGTCCAATCGCGGCTGTTTCCAAACTCTTGGAACTCGCGGGTCAACGCCGACACCAAGAGGTGGATCTTGGAGGGGAAGTACCGGTACAGCGTGCTGACGCCGATTCCGACCTGCGCGGCCACCGCGCGAACGTGCACAGCCTCGTAACCGCCGCTAACTGCCAGCATCATCGCGGCATCTACTGCACTGTTACGGCGGTACGTGTCGACACCGCCAAGGTCGGCCGCCCTATCGGGGCGATGCTGCCTCAACTTCGAAGCCATGCTGCCAACGCCACGCTCAGACGCTGTGATCACCAATTGGTTGGTGAAGCGCGCCGGCTAGCCGATCAAACAGGTCCTCGAATCCGCTCACGTCGCCGTGCGCAGCGAAATGATCGACACCCACCGTCACGAAGACTGCGCTGGCGGTGAACCGGGTGATGCCATCGTGACTGACTCCCGTTCCGCTGACGTGAAGAGCACGTCCTTGGCGGCCGGTGATCTGGGCAGTAATCCTGTGCGGTTCGTGCAACGGGACAGGTCGCAGATACTCCACTGTCAGACTGCGTGTCACCGCGGGCGTGCCGGCCACCCACAACGTGAAGCCCAGTACGTCGTCACAGGCTGTCGCTACTGCGCCGCCGTGCGCCAGTCCTGGGGCGCCGATATGGCGCTCATCGAACGTCACATCGCTGTAGACCTCGTCACCGTCGCGATAGACAACCAGCTGCAATCCATGCGAATTCGCGGGCCCGCACCCGGTACACGTCGAGGTATGCGGAGGCAGTAGATATGGCCCCGGATGTGCTGTGTCACCCATCGTCATCCCCTTGTTTCGCACTGATTCGCGATATCGTCGGGCCCGCACCGCAACTGCAACGAGCCTTCGTTTGGCAGCTTCTGGACGCACCAAGACCCTCCCGCGTAGACACGACGGCCATGCCTACCGACCAGGGTGTTCTCCGTAACCGCGGACAAACCTACGAACAGTTTCGCTACGCTACTCTTGGTACCATACCTTGACGCCTGCTGGAAACGCCGCCCGCAGGTCCCATTTTCCGAAGGGACAACGCAGTGAGCACTCAACCGGCGGCATACGCAGACGACGATGATGACATCGACCCCCGCCGGATCAGGTCGCGTAACCGACTGCTCGACGCGGCGGCGGCACTCCTCACCACCGGGGGAATCGAAGCCGTCACGATCGACGCGGTGACCAAAGCCTCCAAGGTGGCTCGCACCACCCTCTATCGGCATTTCGCAAGCTCATCACAGTTGCTGGCGGCCACATTCGAGCGCCTGCTGCCGCACGTCACTACACCGACACCCGACGAGGGGTCGCTGCGGCAGAGGCTGATTGAAATCCTCAGCCGGCAGGCCGCACTCTTTGCCGATGCCCCGATCCAGGTCACCACGCTGGCTTGGGTCGCCCTTGGGCCCACCGATCCTGCTGCTGACGGCACCGCAGATGAGGACAGCCCGGCTGGCAGCCTGCGTTCTAGGGTCGTCGAGCAATACCGCAAACCGTTCGACGAAATCCTGTCGAGCGACCAGGCTCGCGAAGAACTTGACGAATTCGACCTCGAATTGGCTGAGTGCCAGCTCGTCGGTCCGCTGGTCTTCGCACGCATGACCGGACTCTGCACCATCAGCCGTGACCAGTGCGTCCGCATCGTCGACGACTTTCTGGCCGCACACTCACGCACCCGAACCGAGGCGTGACGGCGAATTGGTAGGTGCGCCGGCGGTTCGCCTGCGGCTTGTCGTCGCTGGGACCGGGCGGCTCGCACTGGGCCTGGCTGAAACTTCCTGGTGACCCTGCGTCATCGCCATCCGCCAGCCGCGCTGAGAAAACGCTACTAACAGTTTCAAAACGCTATGTAGCGTTGTGCTACTATAGGTACACTTATGAGGTTCAGTCGACCACGATCCAGTGAGCCCGTCATATGAAAACCCCTGTCCGCGTGAGTCGTTCGTCGAATCGCGCCGCTGTTGGTCGCACGCTGAATCACTGGCGGCACCATCCACCGTTACGAACGGCCGGGACCGTGGCGCTGGCCCTGGTCGTAGTAGTGGTATCGACGGTCTACCTGCAATTTCACGGTGAGTTCACTCCGGCCATGCACTTGACCCTGGTGTCGGATCGCGCTGGGCTGGTCATGGAGCCCGGGGCAAAAGTGACCTACAACGGCGTCGAAATCGGCCGGGTCGCCGCGGTGCGCGCGATCCAGCAAGATGACACCACCAAGGCGAAACTGTCCCTGGACGTCGCTCCAAAGTACATCGAGCTGATCCCGGCCAACGTGACCGCCGAGATCAAGGCCAGCACGGTATTCGGCAACAAGTATGTAGCCTTCCGTAGCCCGTCGAGACCGGCATCTGCGCGCGTGTCGAGCTCGCAGGTGATCGACGTCTCGCACGTGACGACCGAATTCAACACCCTGTTCGAAACCTTGATGTCGATCGCGCAGAAAGTCGATCCCGTCAAACTCAACCTGACTCTTGCGGCCACCGCCGAGGCACTGGACGGGCACGGCCTCGACTTCGGCCGATCAATCATCGCGGGCAATGCTGTCCTCGACGACATCAACCCTGAAATGCCGCAGATCCGCGAAGACATCAAACGCCTTACCGACCTCGCCGACGTCTATGCCCAATCCTCACCCGATTTCTGGAAATTCCTCAACAATGCAGCGACCACGGCAGGCACCGTCAATGAGCAGCGAGCCGATCTCGATGCGGCGCTGCTGGCTGCCGCGGGCTTCGGCAACGCTGGCGCTGACATCGTGGGGCGGGGAAGTCCCTACCTGGTGCGAGGTCTGGCTGACCTGGTGACGACCACCGGCACCTTGAACACCTACAGTCCCGAATTCCTGTGCAGCATAAGAAATTATGCTGCGATCCTGCCGCAGACTGTTGAATCCGCAGGCGGCAACGGCTACTCGATCGACTTCCGTATCGGGCTCACCGGTGCGCCGAATCCGTACGTCTATCCGGATAACCTGCCCCGTTCCAATGCGCGAGGCGGCCCGGGCGGCGCCCCTGGATGTTGGCAGACAGTCACCAAGGATTTCTGGCCCGCCCCTTACCTGGTAGCCGACACCGGCGCATCACTGGCTCCCTACAACCACCTCGAACTCGGGCAGCCATTGCTTACCGAATATGTGTGGGGACGCCAGGTCGGTGAAAACACCATCAATCCCTAGGACGAGCAGGCCTGCGGACCCACCGGTCCACGACTACGTCGAAGCGGCGCTCAGCGGCCTCGATACATAGAATCGTCATATTCCGATGGAACTGGGAGACAGCGACATTGGGGCGGCATGCAGTCGCTCAGGAAGCGCTTCCTCGCCGGACGCGTAAGGGAATCGAAACAGGTCCTCGCAGTGAAGGATTGGTACCCCAGCGCACGGGTCCAGCAAGCTCCAGGCCGTCGAGTTCGTCCAGCAGATGGTCCACCGCTGTGATCACTTCGAGTCGTGCGAGATGAGCGCCCAGACAAAAGTGAAGTCCATGGCCGAATGCCAGGTGCCCGGTCGTGTCGCGATGAGGGTCGAACCGATCGGGGTCGCTGAACTTCGCCGGGTCTCGGTTCGCCGAGGCATAGAAGAGCAACGCCTTTGCGCCCTTAGGGATTACCGTGTCGCCGATCCGATAGGGCGCGGTAGCGGTTCTGGTGACCCACTGCACCGGCGAGCCCCAACGCGCGGTCTCCTCGACCGCCGGGCGAAGCAGGCTGCGGTCGGCTTTCAACGTCAGGAAGAACTCGCGGTCCTCGGCGAGCCTGACGAGCAGCATGCCCAACAGGTTTGTAGTGGTCTCGTTGCCGGCGACCAGAAGGATGAGCGCGTAGAAGAAAGCTTCCTGATCGCTGAGCTCGCCGGATTCTTTGGCTGCCTGCAACCAACCCAAGAGATCGTCTGCCGACGTGCTGGACCGCCGGCCCATCTCGACGTCTATGAAGCTGCGCATCTGCACGTAGGACTGAAGTAGCGAACCGACGTATCGCATGACCTCGTGCACCGACCGCGGTCCGAATAGTCTCGCGAACTTGTTGGATACGGTGCGAAAGGCCGGCCACTGAGGATGGGGAATACCCAAGATTGTGGCAATGACGTTGATGGGCATGGGGATCGTCAGCGCCGCGACCATGTCAATGACGTCGCCGTCTCGCAGTGGCCTGATCGCCTCATCGGACAACGCGCGAATATCTGTGGCCAGAGTCTGTACCGAACGCTTGCTGAACATGGGCGCGGTCAGATGCCGCAGGCGGGTGTGATCGGGTGGGTCTGTGGTGAGTACAGCACTGGTGACAAACGACCGCAGCATGATGCCGTCCCTCGACGAGAACACCTCATTGTTGCGAACGGCCTTGTGCACGTCCTCGTAGCGCCCCATCATCCAGACGCCGAGCCGCTCGTTGACGACCACCGGATGCTCACGAATGCGCAGCAGCTCGGGATAGGGGTCGGCGATGTTCTCGGCGAGCGTCGGATCGAATGTGGTTCGTGGCACCGACTTCGGCGCCGATGCAGTGCGTGGGCGCCGTAGATCGCGGTAAGCCCCTGTCGCAACCGGACGCCACAGATCAGTGACGGAGCTGCGAGTTGCAGAAAGCACCGCGCGTGGTGGGGGCCGTAGAAGATCCGTCGACATAACATGACGTTAGGCCGGTCGCAATGGCTCGATAATGACAGAATCAGACAGACATTTGATATTTTCAGACACATGCCTAGTCCGATGGCCCCGGTGTGGGACGTGGCGCGCTCCTCGGCGCCGGGTCGACACATCTTGGAGACCGCGGTACACCACGGCCTCAATCCTGAAATCTGTTTGTCTGGAACAGGACTCACGTCGCAGGGGTTGAGGGACCCGACCAGCGAGATGCATGCGAGTCAGGAACTGACGATGATTCGCAACCTGATCGGCCGACTCGGCGATCAACCGGGACTGGGTACGGAAACCGGTGCGCGCTACACCTTCGCCGACATGGGCATTCTGGGTTATGCACTGATTTCGAGTCCAACCGTTGGGGACGCGATAGACGTCGCCTGCCGGTACGCCGCACTCAGTACCGTCTACCTGAGTCTGGCCGCACCAGAACTCAACAACACCGAAGCGGTCATCGGTCTTGATAACGCCCAGGTTCCTCCCGATGTGCGGAGGTTTCTGCTCGAACGCGATTTTGCAATGTTCCTGCAGATCTTGCCGCCGCTCATGCGTGGCGTTGACGCGCCGATCGCGATGCGACTGGAGGTGGCGGATCTGCAGCTGCCGGCAAGTCTGGTGGAGATCGACAACGTGACGGTCACTGTGGAGAACGCGGTGCGCAACGCCCTGATTGTCCCCGCTGATCTGGTGAGCCAACCGATGCCCGCGCCAGATCCCCAGACTGCGGCGATCTGTATCCGCCAGTGCGAGGAGTTATTGAACCGTCGACGAACCCGTCGTGGCATATCAGCCTGGGTGCGGATGCGGATGATCCAAGATTCGACCCAGATCCCATCCATGGCGACCATCGCGAGGGAACTCTGCATCACCGATCGCACGTTGCACCGTCACTTGGCGGGAGAGGGAACCAGCTACCGCGCACTCGCAGACGAGGTTCGCGCAGCGCTGGCCGCCGAGCTGTTGAGTTCGGGACTCACTGTCGAGGAAACTGCACGCCGACTTGGCTATTCGGAGACGGCCGCATTCACTCGAGCCCATATTCGGTGGAATGGGCGCCCACCCAGTGAGTCCAAGCGCCGTGGGCGGTCAACGGCTCAAACGTGATGTGAGGGCAAGCTGCATGCTCACGCGCCGACGTCGACTGTCGGGCGGTATCGCGACGGTGCCGCAGTCCTTGGTCTAGTGGCGAGACGTTGTGGCCACCAGCTCCGTTCGCGCAGCAAAGTAGCGATGGCGGGTACGGTCAGCGTCCGGACCAGGAAAGTATCCAACAGCAGTCCGCAGCCAATGATGAGGCCGGTCTCGATCATGATCGCGACCGAGCCGATCATCAAGCCGAACATGCTCGCGGCGAAGATCAGGCCGGCGGAGGTGATGACCGAGCCTGTGGTGGCGACCGTCCGTAGAACGCCGATACGCAGATTGCTGCCGCTCTCCTCCCGCAGTCGCGATACCAGTAACATGTTGTAGTCGGCACCGACTGCCACCAGAATGATGAAGGCTAATAGCGGTACAGGCCAGGCGATTTCATGACCGAGTATCCATTGGAAAACGATGACTCCGATGCCGAGTGAGGCGAGGTAGTTCAGCACCACGGTGCCAAGGAGATACAGCGGTGCCACGAGCGCGCGCAGTAGCACCACCAGGATGAGTCCAACGATGACCAGGGTGGCGATGGCAAGTTGGATGAAGTCGGACGAGAGCAGACGCTGGATATCAGAATTGACCGCGGGGAAGCCGGCGACAGAGATCGTGGCGTTCGCCAGCGAGGTGTTCGGCCTGGCTCCATCGGCGACTTGGGTCATCTGGCGGGCAAGGTCCATCGCTTCGACGCTGTAGGGATCGTTGCTGGTCTCCACTGCGAATCGCGCCGTTTTCCCATCGGGTGACAGGAACTGCTTTGCGACGTCGGCGAATTGGCGGTTCGCAAAGGCGTCTGCGGGCAGGTAGAAGCCGGACGCGGCATCCGAACCCGCGGACGCGCGAGACGAGTTCTGAAGCTGGGTGGCGATTTGGCTCATACCGGATAGCATCTCAATATTGCTGTCCGCCAGCGTCTTTACCCCATCGGCCAGCGCGCGGGAACCGGAGGCGAGCTGGCTGATGCCGTCTTGTAGCCGGGTGATGTTGGCCGCGAGATCGGCGGGCTTTCCCAGCGCGCCGAATGCCTTGTTCATGGCATTGACGGCAGTCTGAACGTCGGCGATGGTGCCGGTTACGGTGGCGTTGGTGGCGGGGTCGTAGCGGTCACCCAGCGCGGCGACCTGGGAGAAGAATCCGTTGTTTCTCAGAGCAACCAGGATCTGGACCTGGTCGCGGATTTGAGCGCATTGGGGAGTTGTGACGCACCAGGGTGACCCATTGAGCAGGTCGACGAGCGGGTTCAAGGTGTCGATGGCGCCTTGTGTGCGTTCGGCCAGCGGGCGGATGCCTGGGCCGGCTTGTATTGCGTTGTCGATACTGGGGCTGGTCGCTGAGAGTTGGTGCAGAAGTGGGGCAAACCGTTGGAAGTCCTGGCCGGCGGACTGTGCTTGGGTGAGCACTGGGCCTAATGGTTTCAGTGCGGTCCGTACAGATGTGTCGAGCTGCGCGAGTCCGTTGGCCAGTTGGTTGGCTCCATCGGTGAGCTTGGCGAGGTCATCGCGGCGGGAATTGCCATCGGCGACGGCACCGGCCATCTTGTCGCCGATTTGCCTGTTCTGCCACGATAATTGCGCTTGGTCAAGGCGGGTGCCTGCCGGACGGGTGACTCCGGATATCTTGACCACGCCGGGGATCTGGGAGATGCGCGATGCCATTTCGTCGAGGTCGGCCAGCCCTTTCCCGGTGCGCATGTCGACGGGGTTTTCGACCACTAGGAACTCGGTGATGACGACGTCTTTGCGAAAGTGTCGGTCGAGGAGCTGGTAGCCCTCATTGCTAGCCGTGGTGGGAGGTTGTCCTTTTCGGTCGTCGTAGCTGATCTTCATCGTGGCAGCTGCACCGGAAAGAGCCAGGAGGATCATCAAGCTAGCAACGAGCAACGGCCGAGGGTGACGCACGACCGCCACAGCGACGCTGTTCCAGTACCGGCGGGTGCGGTCGGGCTTGGGTTCACCGATACCGCGTCGGGCCGCCAACGCCAACACTGGCGGCAACAGTGTCACCGTAGCCAGGAAGCCCACAAGTACGGCAACCGCGCACGCTGGTCCCAATCCGGCGAACACGCTCAGCGTGGCGAAGACCATGGCCAGAAAAGCCAGGGCGACAGTAGCTGCCGACGCGAAGATCACTCGTCCGATGCTGGCCGTCGCGTGAATGACAGCGAGATCGGCAGGGGTACCGGCGCGCCGCTGTTCGTGGTACCGGCTGATCAAAAAGACTGTGTAATCGGTTCCTGCGCCGAGAAGGATCGCGGTCATGAATGCCACGGTGAACTGCGAAACCGGCATGCCCAGCTGCCCGAATGCGGACAAGACACCACGGCCGACGGCCAGACTCAGCCCGATGACTAGCAAGGGCAATAACGCGGTAAACAACGACCGGTAGACCATCAGCAGGATCAACGCGATCAACCCGGCCGTTGCGATCGAGATGAACAGCAAATCGTGTTCGGCAGAAGCGATTTGGTCACTGAAGGTTGCCGGGGGACCGGTCACGCGGACGGTGATGTCCGACCCGTCGAAGGCGCGTTGGGCGGTGGCGCGGACTGCCTGCACCGATTCCGCTGCAGTGGGATCACCCAGAGTCCCGGCCACCCCCACCGGTAGGAACCACGCTTTGCCGTCTGCGCTGACGGCTTGTGCCTTCATCACGGGATCGGCCAGCAAGTCCTGCACCAGCAGCACGTGGGCGTGATCGGCTCGAAGGCGCTCGACGAGCCTCGAGTATCGATCCCGCGCCTGCTGCGTCAGCCCAGCGGGGCTTTCCATGGCGACGAACAGCATCGTCTTCGACCCTTGCTCGCCGAACGCAGCGCTCATGCGGTCAACAGTCTGAAATGACGGCACGTCCCGGGGAATGAGGTCGACCGACTGTCGCCGCACAACGGTTTCGAGCTGTGGGAACAACAGCGCTAGCACCACTGCAATGGCGAGCCACCCACCGATCACGAGCGCCTTGTGGTGAACCGTGAAGGCGGCAAGCCTGGCCAGCCGCGCACTGTATTCCGGCGACGCTGCGGGGTCGGCAAGACGGACGCGCTGAGAAATGGTCCCGACACCGTGGACATCATCAGCCACCGTCACGCCCCCTCAAGAGTGGAACTATCGGTATAGCACCGATACTAACGGTTTCCTATTTGCCCGCGCGACCCCCGGGCAAACGGCGGCTATCTCGGCAACCCGGCTCCGAATCATCGAATCAATTTGCAGCACCGTCAGTTTCGTCATCGACCAGGTCATGGCGAACGACGCGCACACGTCCATGCGGGAGGCAAGCCATGTAGCCATGCCGTTTGCCGTACAGCTCCCACGCCGTCTCGTGGCTGTCGGGATCGACATCGATGCAATGCCCGCGGGAGAAGCCCAAATGCAGCGCCCCCTCGTCATCGCACCAGGCCCGTGTGCACACTGCGCCGGCCAAATCGAGTAGTGGACGCTCCTGAGCCGACACCCGGGCGGGATCGATAAGCACTTCTTCGGACGGATGCGACCCGATCGCCGGCAAGGTCAGCCTCATGGGCCGCGCGATGACGAGTTCGTTGTAGTCGTCGAGACTCAGAACCAGGCCTTCTCGCAACGAAACTCGCTGGACGGTGCGCTGTTCGATCCACTGCGTATGCATGTCGGTCTCCTGTTCAACACTCCGATGTGTTGTATTTATGGTACTGCTAGTATCGGAGCGATACCAGAAGGTCCTATTTTGCAGCTCGTGGGTGCGGCGGTGGTGCTGTGCATTTTGCTGCGACGGGCACGGCGGGCAACTTCGAGCAAACGAGTCGTTGGGGACCATTCGTCAAGGGGTGCGTTCCTTGTCGGATCCCGCAGCGACCGCGCTATTGGCGTTCGGCATTCTCGTGACCTGGCCGACCGTCGCTTACATCAGCACGCGCCCCTGGGCGTCGCGTGTCCTGGTGACTGCATGCCACGACCCGGCCGAGCTTGAACGTGCCCGGGACAAGCTCTCCCTCTAGCTCGATTTAGACAACCTCGTCGAGGAAATCGATGACGGCTTCGGAGAACGCGTCGTTGTCGTCTCCAGCGATCATGTGACCAGCGTCGGTCACGTCCACCGTGCGCGCGTGCGGCACGAGGTCGACGAAGTCGTTCACTGTCTCCTCCGACACCACGTCCGACAACAGCCCCCGCACAAGAAGCGTAGGAGCAGATACCTGCCGTGCGCCGTCGATCAACACCATGCTCATCCGGTCGAACTCCGCTGCGCCCTCATCTGGATTACCTTGCAGGAAGCCAAAATTCGACGCCACAAAGGCCGGATCCCACCGCCATACCCAACGGTCGTCGGCGCGCTGCTGCAAGACCTTCCGTAGTCCGTCGAGGCTGCTTGGCTTCGATCTGTGTGGGTTGTACGCGGCGATAACCTCGGCGGCAGACTCAAGATCGGCGAAACCGTCGGGGTGCGCCGCCATGAATGCGACGACGCGCCGTGCGCCCTGCATCTCCATGCGTGGAGTGATGTCCACCAGCACCACGGCGTCCCACAGGTCAGGTGATGCGAGTAGGTGAGTGCCCAGGATCGTCAGACCGCCGAGGGAAGCTCCAATGGCCACAACAGGGTGCCCACCTGCCGCGTGCGAACGCACCGCGAGCAGGTCGCCGCCGAGTCGATCAAGGTCATAGCGGCCATCCGGGTCCCAGTCACTATCCCCGTGTCCGCGCGCATCGTAGGCCGCCGCGAGGTAGCCGCGTGCGTGTAAGCGCTGCGCTGTCGCATCCCACGCATGACGGCTTTGGCCTCCTCCGTGTAGCAGCAATACGGCTGCCCGCGGCTTCGCGCACGGATACAGGTCGACCGCCAAGGAGACTCCGTCGGTGGTGGGCACTCGCTGGAGGACAGGTCTTACCCTGCGCCGCCTGCCGAGCCCGGGGGACATCACGAGGCCGCCTTCTGGCCCACAACAGTCACAGTGCCCTGGGCAGCGCACACAGCCCGCCCGTCGTTGGTAATATCGATTCTCGCGACACCGCTGCTCTTCCCGAGCGAGATGATCTCGGCTACCGCGACGCACGTGCCGCTGGACACCGGTCGGAGTAGGTTCAGCTTGAATTCGGTGGTCGCAACCCAGGATCCGGCAGGAATGACGGGATAGAACACGACGCCGAGACAGTGGTCAACGAGCGCCGACAGACAGCCACCGTGCAACGAGCCGAAGGGCGTCTTTAAGTCGTCCCGGGCGTCCATCTCGACGACGAGGCGTCCCGCTAAGAAATCGGTATGACGAAATCCTAAGTAGCCAGCCAGGCCGCCGGCCGTCAACGCCGCCCCTTTTAACTGGTTGGCGACCTGCGCGTCGAATGCGGCGAAGTTCGCGGACATGTTCACCTCTCCTCGGTGTGGGGGCTGGTGTTTGAGACACTACGCCTGACTTGTTACATCACGTTGCGTCTTGGCCAGAGACGATTGCGGGTAGAAGAAGACGTTGCAGATAGGTGCGCAGTCCGTCTCTGCTTCGATCCCTTGGGCCACGAACGGTGAGCAGACTCAGCACGGTGCGAAGTATCCATTCCGCGGCGTCATCAACGGAGACCCCGGGCGCCAACTGGTTCCAGTGCGTCGCGAAGAGAGGCCGAAGAAACTCGGTGACGAGTTCGAAAAGCATGGTCGATGTTCCCTCGGCAAGGCCCACACCCGCGAGTTCACGATCGCTGCCGAATAGGACGCCGATGATGGGCCTTCGGCGGGCCGCAATCACAGTGTGATCGATGAAATCAACGATCGCAGAACCTAAGTCACTATGGCCGGACAACCGCGGTTCCATCCGGCGTAGGTATTCTTCGGTGGCGCGAATGATGACCCCAGAGATCACGGCCTCGCGACTCGCGAAGTACCGGTAAACCGTCGCCCGTGACACACCGGCATTTCTGGCGATGTCCTCCATAGTGGTGCCTGCGAGACCCTGCACCTCAAGGCAGCGCTCAGCGGCGTCGAGCAATCGGTCGCGCCCTGATCTCCCATCCGCCGCAGCGGACGCGCCCCAGCGCAATGACTTTGTCGCCACGTGATCAGTATGCACACGACTCAGCACTACGCGATCAACTATGCAACAGAGTTTCTAATCTGTCTCAGATAAAGGCACTCCTGGGCCCCTGAGAGGGGCCCCGCCTGACCACGAGCGTGGTTGTTCGCGGCACCGTTCTCTGCTGGGACCACTTTGGGGCCAAACGGCTTGCGCGATGCCGAACGGCGTGCGCGTCCGTCAATGTCACGAGCTGCCCTGAAACCATTACAACTGCTGCTGAACTGCGAAAACGTGCCACCGCCGCTTCCCGGGGGTCGCGTGGTCCTACGTAACACGGGCCGCTTAGATGCGACCTCGCCTAGCCGTCGGTGTCGGTAACCTGTTCAGCGGAAACAACTTTCAGCAGTTTGTCGCGGGCGGCGCAAAGCCCATCTAATGCTGAATTGAAGTCAAGCGCGGCATCGGCCAGCGAGGCGCGGCCGGCTGGATGACCGTGTGCCGCCAGCACCCGTGCTGCATATCGGAGATCGGTCGTGTAATGAATGAGGTCCACGATGTAGCGGGTGGTCGCGGTCGGCGCCGCGCCTTGAGGGCGCTGGAGGTTGCTGGACATCAGGCTTGTCCAGTCTGCGATTGCGCGGCGGTCGAAACTGTACAGCCCCTCGAGCATCCAACGTCGCCACCGGGCTGGACGGCCGCTACGAGCACCGGAAGGAAGCGGTGAGGAAGCCATCAATCGAGCCTAAGAGCTCACCCAGCGTTTTTCTGGGCCCATAAGCAGCGGTCTGAAGCGGCAATCGCCCCGTAAGCCGACCTTTGCCCACCGACGCCGAGACGCCTGTTGTCACGAGACCCCGGCGGCGGTCGCGACGCGCAGCTGGTCGGCTGCCACCCTCCATTTCCGAAGTGTCTGGCCCGCTGATCGGCCGAGTAAAGAGCGCCTTCGGCGCGACTTCGTCGTGGCTTCGCCACCCTTGACACAACCGATCGCAGCGACAGGACGGCCGCATGGGGAGCGGCCCGTTAGTGGCACCGCTTTTACGAGGCGAGTGACGACAGTTTTGACGACAACGCTGACGACAGTTGCTGCCTCAACGACGTCCCCTACACGACAACTTGCGACCTATCGTGCCTGGTCACGGACTCTGCCCGCTCCTGGCAGTGTGGGGGTCAGGGGTTCGAATCCCCTTAGCTCCACAGGCAAAAACCCGCCCTCGAACTGGACTGGGGCGGGTTTTATGTATTTGCTGCTGGAGCTCGGACTGGTCGACGACTCCGCGAAAAAGTAAACAATCGCAAGGATCTGTGATGTCTTCGGCGAAAGCATCTATTGCGGAGATGCCGCGCGGCGGCCCGCAGGCGTCATGGTTGGACCGTCGTCTGCAGACCGACACCCTCGAATACACCGATCGGTATGACATCCCCGATGCGATCAAGCAGCAGGTGGTTTCGGAGCTCGACCGGCTGGGCGTTCGTCGGGGTTTCCACGAAAAGTTCGCCCAACTGGCGTTGGAGCAGGTCGCCGGTATTGCGGAGCCCCGCATCCTGGAACTGGGCGCCGGGCACGGCAAACTGTCGCAGGAGATTCTGCGCCGGCATCGCGGCGCCCGGGTGACAGTCAGCGACCTAGACCCCGCATCGGTGACCAACATCGGCGCCGGCCCGTTGGGCGATGAGCCGCGGGCCGAGGTGAAGGTGATCGACGCCGCCGCCATCGACGCCCCCGACCAGTCCTTCGATCTGGTGGTGTTCGCGCAGTCGTTTCACCACCTGTCTCCGGAGCCCGCGGTCCGGGCGATCGCCGAAGCAACCCGGGTCGGGCGCCGTTTCCTGGTGATCGACCTGCGCCGGCTACCCGCACCGGTAATGGCCGTGTTCCCGGCGCTGACGCTGCCGCTGATGGTGCCCAGACTGCTCCGGCCGTCGGGGCGGGCGATGATGCACGACGGCATGATCAGCATGCTGCGCGCCTACAGCCCGGCCGCCCTGCAAGCGTTGGGCGAGGCCGCCGACCCGGACATGACGGTGCGGTTCCTGCCGGTCGGCGTACGTCTGCTCAGCGGTGTGGTGTTTGAGCGGCCGACCGCGTGAGATCAGCTGACGGCTGAGAGCTCGACGATCCAGTTCCGCGCCGCCGCCTTGTCGGCCGGCGGGAAAACGCGCCACTGGCCCGGCAGCAGAACCCCGAAAAATGCTGTCGCCCAGCGCATCCAGTCGACATCGGTGACGATGGCGCCGCGCTCCCAGTGAAACCAGGAGCGGAAGGTGGACTGCCAGTCCTGCCAGGCGGTGTCGCCGCCGGCGCCCGTGTAGTCGGCGGCCACCTCGCAGTACATCCGCAGTGTGTTGTGGCGGTCGAGTTTCTCGACGATGTCGGCGACCACCCGCGTGTAGTCCGATTCGTCGATGCGCCCGTGGCAGACGTATGCCACGACGTTGTCGGGAAAGCCGTCCAGAACCTCGATCACCGGACCTCCACAGCGTCAGCTTGCCACCCGTTGCGACTCGCGTCACCCGGTTACCGTGGAGACATCACCAAGCGGCGCAGGAGGGTGGGAATGGCGATCGGGTTGCCGCAGCTGATGACCCGCCGGTGGATCGAACGCCCCCTCAATGCCGCGATGGCGACGGTGCTCAGTTCGCCACTGCACGTGATCGTCAGCAGTCGGCTGCTGCTGATGCTGATTCCGGGCCGGCGCACCGGACGGATCTACCGGGTTCCCGCCGGCTACGCCCAGCACGGTGACGAGCTGTTCATCGGCACGGGCCTGACCCAGTGGCGGCGCAACCTGCAAGCCGCGCCCGAGATCACCGTCGTCCTGCGCGGCCAGAGCCGCCGGGCACGCACCGAGGTGATCACCGACGAGGACCGCGTCGTCGACCTCTACCGCCACATCCTGCAGGCGGGCCTGGTGCATGCCCGCTACGCGGGAATCCACGCCGACTCCGACGGCGCACCCAACCGCGCCGACCTACGCACCGCACTGGCCAACGGCATGGCCCTGGTGCACTTGACCCTGTTGTGAACAGTGAGCCCGACACGGCTTACTGGCATCCCGACCGACGTTGCTGGTACACATGTTTTAGCTGGTTACAGGTGTATCGAAAGGAAACTGCGGTGACGACGCTTCGGGCTAACGTCGAGGAGTTGGTGGCCTCGGGCGTTGCGGTGACGAATCACGGCGAGAGCATGGCCACCGCGCACGCGGCCGCGGACGGACGTATTGAGTCGGCGCAGGCGGGTTGGCAGGGCGCATCGGCCGAGGCGCTGGCGGTGAAGTCGGCGGCCTGGGCGACGACCACCGGCACGCTTCTGACGCGGATGTCCGACCACGCCCAGGCGCTGCACACCGGCGCGCAGGGCTACGCCGAGGGGGAGGAGCGCAGTAGCCAGACGATGCAGCAGGTGGCCGCGGAGGGTGATGCAGCAACTGCAGCGGCGAAGCGTTAGCCAGTCGTGGGCCTGACCGTCGCCGATATCGAGCGCTGGGACGCGGGCTCGGTGCGTGAGGTTTTCCATGCGGCGAGCAGTCGGGCGCAGGCAGCGGCGGACGCTGCCAACGGGCTGGCGACGTTGCCGGCCTTTGCGACGTGGGGCGGTGTGGCCGCTGAAGCCGCCAAGGAAGCCACCGGCAAGACGCGGCGGGACTTGGACGCGCATGGACAGGAGGCTTTGGCGGTCGCCAATGCCGCGCGTAGTGCGGCTGATCGGATCGAGCACATCAAGTCGGAGCTGGCGACGCTGAAGGCGGATGCGGAATCGCTTGGGATGGAGATCGATTCGGTATCGGGGACGGTACTGCCGGGCCGATCGATCCGCAATCCGATGGAGGCGCTGCTCAAAGAGCAGCAACTGCAACCGCGCCTCGACAAGATCGTGGCCGAAGCCGATGCGGTCGATGTGGCGCTGGCCAATGCGATTCACATGGCCGACGGGTCGGTTCCGATCCCTGATGCGGGCCTGAACAAGCCGATGCTGGATCAGCCGCTGCCGGAGGATCCCAAGGAGTTCACCAGGTTCTGGAACGACTTGTCCAAAGAGCAGAAGGACTATCTGTACAACAAGGATCACAACGTCGGCAACCACCCCGGGATGCCGGCCGGCGATGACGACCATCCCGGTTCGGACTTCTACAACCGGTTGAATCTGGCCGACCAGCTGCCCAGAGCGCAGGCG
>ERZ724512.58-NODE-58-length-40276-cov-4.687452_pt1 | contig 40276 bp, 23 predicted proteins | sample MGYA00376045_ERZ724512 | MGnify/ENA primary metagenome ERZ724512 (study PRJEB28724, sample SAMN07190883) | activated sludge metagenome | isolation source: activated sludge of sewage treatment plant in Hong Hong | place: Hong Kong | collected 2016-03-17 ... | reverse complement strand
CCATGGTGCACCATCTCTTCGGTCAGGGGTTGCTCCTCTTCGTCTTTGATGAGCGCTCTCCCTTCCGCAAGCCTTCCAAACACGTAGTACAGACCCGGAACGATGATCACGCCGAAGATCGTTCCGAACAGCATTCCACCGAGCGCACACGATCCGATCGTACGATTCCCAATGGCACCTGGACCCGTCGCACGCACCAGCGGAATCAGACCCGCGACAAACGCAAACGAGGTCATCAGAATCGGACGGAAACGAACCTTTGCACCTTCCACAGCCGCTGCGGCCACCGACATTCCTTCGGTGTGTTTCTGCGTGGCAAACTCCACGATAAGAACTGCGTTTTTGCTCAGCAATCCGACGAGCATCACCAGTCCCACCTGCGCATAAATGTCGTTGGCCAGTCCCATCAGCGAAAGCAGCGCAAACGAACCAAACACACCTGCAGGAAGAGACAGCAGCACCGCAAACGGAATGATGAAGCTTTCGTACTGCGCAGCCAGCACCAAGTACACAAACAGCAGCACAACCAAGAAGATGTAGAGCGCTTCATTTCCTCGCCGCGCTTCGTCAAACGACAGACCTTCCCACGCGATGTCGTACCCTCTGGGCAGCGTCTTGGCAGCGACTTCCGAGACCACACGAATCGCATCACCGCTCGTGAATCCGTTGGCAGGTCCACCACGAATCGCCGACGAATTGTACAGGTTGTAGCGCGTGATCTCGTTTGGACCCTGCGTCTTTTTCAGCTTCATGAACGCGGAGTACGGAACCATCTCATCGCGATCATTTTTTACGTACAGCTGCAAGATATCCGACGGAAGACGACGATATTCAGGAGCCGCTTGCGTATACACCTTGAAGAACTGTCCAAAGCGAATGAAGCCCTGTTCGTAGGTACTCCCAATCAGGATGTCGAGGTTTTCGAGCGCCTTGCCAATCGACACACCCTTTTGCATCGCCAGCTCGTTGTCGATGATCAGCTCATACTGCGGATAGTTCGCGGCAAAGAACGTAAACAGTCCGGTCAGCTCTTTGCGCTTGCGCAGCTCTTCCATGAACGCTTGGTTTACGCGATCAAACTCCTGGTAGTCCGTCGAGTTTGTCTTGTCTAGGAGTCGCAGCGCAAAGCCGCCCGCCGCGCCGTAGCCCGGAACCGCCGGTGGCTCGAAGAACTCCACCACTGCGCCAATGTCTTTGGTCTTGTGTTCCAGCTCTTCCATCAGTGCGGTGACAGACTGCTTGCGCTCCGTCCAGTTCTTCAGGTTGATAAGACACGTTCCCGCATTCGATCCGCGTCCTTCGGTCAGCACTTCATAGCCAGCCAGCGACGAAACAGACTGCACTCCTTCCACGCTCTGGATGACTTCCTGAACGCGCCGTGCGACATCGTTGGTCTGTTCCAGCGTCGATCCCGGAGGCGTCTGAATGATCGCGTAGATCATTCCCTGATCTTCATTGGGAACGAAACCGGAAGGCAGCTTTGCACTCAGTCCCAGCACGCCCACCGCGAAGGCCGCGAGCATTGCAAACGTCACAAGGCGTCGCGTCACAATCTGCGCTAGCAGTCCGGTGTACTGTGCCGCCACGCGATCAAAGACACGATTGAACAGATCCAGAAACATCCCGATCGGAGTCCGTCTGGTCGCATGCTCATGACGCTTCAAGATCATCGCGCACAGCACCGGTGTCAGCGTCAGCGCAACGACGCCCGAGATCACAATCGCGGTCGCCATCGTCACCGCAAACTGACGATAAAAGATGCCAACCGGACCCGTCATAAACGTCACCGGAACGAACACCGCAGTCATCATCAGCGTGATCGCAATGATCGCTCCGCTGATCTCTCCCAGCACCAGCTTCACCGCCTTGTACGGAGAGACATTCAGCTCTGCCATCTTGGCGTGAACCGCTTCCACCACCACGATCGCATCATCGACCACCACACCAATCGCCAGCACCAGCGCAAACAGCGTGATCAGGTTGATGGTCATCCCAAGCAGCTGCAAGATCATAAACGCACCGACGAGAGATACTGGAACCGCAAGCGTCGGAATCAGCGTCGATCGCCAGTCTCCCAAGAACACAAACACCACCAGCGCGACCAGCACGAACGCTTCCACCAGCGTGTGAACCACCTTTTCGATCGAGGCATCGAGGAAGTGCGACACGTCGTAGCTGATCTCGTACGTCATCCCAGGAGGAAACGAAGGACGCAGCTCTTCCAGCTTGTGCTTGACGTCTTCAATCACTTCGCTCGCGTTGCTTCCGAAGTTCTGCTTGAGCATGATCGCCGCAGAAGGATGACCATTTAAGTTGGAGTAGATGTCGAAGAACTCACTCCCAAGCTCGACGCTGGCCACATCTTTTAGGCGAAGCAGCTCTCCGTGCGCTTGCGCGCGAATCACGATGTCTGCGTACTGCTCTGGCTTGCTGTAGCGACCTTGATAGATCAGCACATATTCCAGCGCTTGCGACTGTTTTCCAGAGCTCTGTCCAGTGCGACCCGGACGTCCGATCACGCTCTGTTCCGCGATCGCTTTCATCACTTCATCCGTCGATACGTTGTACGCGCGCATTCTGTCGGGTTTTAGCCACACCCGCATCGCGTACTGTCGACTCCCTAAGATCTGCGCGCGACCGACTCCGTTGATTCGCTTGATCTCAGGAAGTAGGTTCACGTTCGCAAAGTTGTAGATGAACTTTTCGTCCGCGCTCGCATCGGTGCTGTACAGGTTCACATACATCAGCATGCTCGGCTGAACCCGCGACACCACAACGCCTTCACGCTGCACCAAAGGAGGCAGCAAGTTCATCACTTGGTCGACGGCGTTCTTGACGTTCACCACCGCTTGGTTTGGCTCTGTGTTCAGATCGAAGATGACCTGAATCGTCGCTTCTCCCGCGCTGGTTGCATCCGACACGATGTACTTCATTCCCTGCACACCGTTTATCGCTTTTTCGAGCGGAATCAGCGTCGATTGAATCAGTACATCTGCGCTGGCACCCGGATACGCAATCGTCACGATCACGCGCGGCGGAGAGATCTCTGGAAACTGTGAAACCGGCAGCGATCGCATCGCCAGCACGCCCAAAAACACCAAGAGCAGCGACGTGACGATGGCAAGGACCGGCCTGTGTATGAATCGTGAAAACATGGTCCTACTTCCTTTCCATCAGCCCGCAGGCACTTCCAGGTGACTGATCACTTCCTTGGGACTTAGGAACTTCGTCGTGATCTTGTCTCCGTCTTTGACTTTGCGGAGTCCTTCCAAGAGCACTCTGTCTTTGTCCGATAGTCCGCTCGACACGACATAGACCTGCGGAAGCTCTTGCGACACCGCGATCTGACGAGAGCGCACCACACCGTCGGCATCGACCACGAACACAAAGCGCTTGTCCATCACATCGAACGTCGCTTTCTGCGGAATCAGCAGCGCGCCACGCAAAGGAGACGTCATCAGCACCTTTCCGGTTTCGCCATGTCGCAGCAGTCCGGTGGGATTTGAAAACGTCGCGCGAAACGCAATCGTTCCTGTTTCGCTGTTGAAGTCCGCTTCGATCGTCTCGACTTTTCCGGTCTGCGGAAACAGCTTGCCGTTGGCCATCATCAGCTTCACCAGCGGCGCGGAGCCCTTGTCCGCCTGCGACTTAAAGTCCAGGTATTCCGCTTCGTTCACATTGAAGTAGACCCACATCTTGCTGTTGTCTGACAGCGTGGTCAGTAGCTCTCCGTCTTCGACCAGACTGCCGCGCCGGACTTGCAGCCGATTCATGATTCCGTCAAACGGAGCCCGAATGTCCGTAAATCCCAAGTGAACCCGCGCAAGCTCTTGTTCCGCGTGCGCCTTGTCCAGCTTCGCTCTGCTCAGCGCCAGCTCGCTCGACGACACAACATGTCCTTCGGCCAGCTTCTTGGTGTTCTGATACTCGATCTGAGCAACCGCAGTCTCGGCCTGGGCTTTGCGCAGCTCTGCCACGTACAGCTTCGGCAGGATCTGAAACATCTGCTGCCCTTTGTGAACGACCTGTCCTTCATCCACAAAGATGTTTTCAAGGTAGCCACTCTCTAACGCGCGCAGCTCAATGTGAGAAATTGCGCGAATCTGACAGACGTATTCGCGGGTGACTTCGGTGTCCGTTCGGACAGGACTTGTCGTCTGAAACACCGACTCTTCCGCGTGCTGATGTGTCTTGTGTCCACAGCCCGATCCCAGCGACACAGACCACAGTCCTGCGATCGAACAGAGCACCGTACCAATCCGTTTCCCCATCGTGATTCCCCACATGTTCTTTCCAGATGGAAGACAGAGCAGGGAATGTGCCAGCCGCGCTCCCGAAGCAGACTCCCAAGCAGGAATGGGAGCCTGCGGAGAATCTCCCCAGCGCGCTGGGAAGATCTTCCGCATGGTGAGAGATTGAACAGAGGAAAGGTGAGACAGACAGCGAGACAGACAGACTACGTTCGACCGTAGCGCTGAAGTCGCGCTTGCAGCGTCTTGCGATCGACGCCCAAGATGCGCGCCGCTTCGCTCTTGTTGCCGCCCACCGCATCCAGAATCGCGAGCACATGACGACGCTCGACCTCCGACAGCGGCAGCAGCTCTCCCGGCGAGTCCGACGGCTCTTCTGGCTCTGTCTGCTGATCCGTCAGCAGTCCCGGCAGATCGTCCATCGTGATCAAGTGACCGCGCGCCATCGTCACCGCGCTCTCAATCGAGTTGCGCAGCTCGCGCACATTTCCCGGCCAGTCATGACGCAGCAGCTGCTTGGCGACATCCGGTGCGAAGCCATCGAGCTGCTTGTGATCACGCTGCGCGAACTCCTCACAAAAGCGCGTCGCCAGCAGCAAGATGTCATCCCGACGCTCACGCAGCGGAGGAACCGAGATCGAGATCACATTGAGTCGAAAAAACAGATCCGCGCGGAAGTCCCCTTTGCGCACCGCTTGCTGCAAGTTGCGATGCGTGGCAGCGACGACACGAACATCGAAGCTGACCTCATGATCACTTCCCACGGGACGCACCAGCTTTTCCTGAAGTGCGCGCAGGAGCTTGGGCTGTAGCGCAAGCGACATGTCTCCGATCTCATCCAGAAACAGCGTGCCACCGTGCGCACGTCGCAGCAGTCCGACTCGAGCCGCACGCGCCCCCGTAAACGCACCGCGCTCATGACCAAACAGCTCACTTTCCAGCAAGTGATCCGGCATCGCAGCACAATTGATCGCGACAAACGGACCGCGACTGCGCTTGCTCAAGCTGTGAATCGCGCGCGCAACCAGCTCTTTTCCGCTGCCACTTTCGCCCGTCACCAGCACCGATGCATCCGATCCGCTGATGCGCTGCACGATGTCGGACAGACGCCGGATCTCCGCCGACGCGCCCAAGATTCCCGCAAAGCCTTCGCCATCTTCCGAGCTGTGACGCAGACGCTCCACTTCGCGCTGACGCTCGCTCTGTTCCGCCGCACGACGCAGCACCACATCGAGCGCTTCCGTTTCAAACGGCTTGGTCAAAAAGTCATGCGCACCTGCACGCAGCGCCGCAATCGCAGCATCCATGTCCCCAAAGCCAGTCATCAGCACAACCGGCAGCTCGGGACACGCGGAAGACAGCGCGCGACAGACATCCAGTCCCGACGGTCCTGGCATCCGAACATCGAGCAGCGCGACATCAAACGGATCGCCACGTTTCGCCAGCGCCAGCGCTTCGTCACCACTTCTCGCCAGCGTCACTTCGTAGCCGCGATCGGTCAGCTCTGCTTGAAGAAAGCGCAGCAGATCCACATCGTCATCTAGCAAGAGCGCGCGGATGGTCATGCCGACTCCGACTTGAAATATAAGCGCATGGTTGTTCCGTGATCTCCACTCGGTACAGGGTCAGCGGAGGTGTGACTGTCCAGCTCAATGAAGCCGCCGTGTTCTTGCACGATCTCATGCGTGATCGAAAGTCCCAGTCCGGTTCCTTCGCGCACCGACTTCGTGGTGAAAAACGGATCGAAGATCTGCGAGCGAATCTCTTTGGCAATTCCGCTTCCGTTGTCGCGCACTTCCATCACCGCCCAGCGCTGCGGCAGGGAATCAGGAGTCTGTCCGCTGCGCACTTCTTCGCGAACACAGACCCGCACCACACCACCTTCTCCGACGGCTTGCAGCGCATTGAGCGTCACGTTGGTCAGCGCTTGTTCCACAAGTCCAACGTGCGCGATGCAGCGAACTTCCGCCGCATCCGACCCTGCCGATTCCAGCACAAGCTGCGCTTGTTTTTTGCGCGCCACCGGCTCCAGCCATGCCGTCACCCGCGACGCCACTTCCATCAGCGAAACAGAGACCGGCTGTCCGCTCGGCTTGCGCGCAAATGTCAGCAGCTGCTCGATGATGATTCGCATCCGCTCACACTGACTGCGAATGCTCTCTGCTTCTTGGCGCGTCTCTTCCGACACACTGGCAGACGAAGCGATTCGGTTTGCGCGTCCTGACACAATGTGAAGCGGAGTCCCCAGCTCATGCGCGATGCCCGCAGACAGCGTTCCCACCGTCGCCAAGCGATCGCTGTGTCGCATCCGTTCCACCACCGCAACCCGCGCCGCTGCTTCTGTTTCCACTCGCTTGTGAAGCGCGCCAAGCTGCTCCACCATTGCGTCTAGCTCTGCGCTCAGCATCGTGATCTCTGCACTGGATTCATTGCCCGCACGGAAGCGCACCGCAAAGTCCCCCTGCCCCACCAGACGCGCTTTGGCGACGATCCGATTGAGCGGAGCCGAGATCAATCGCGCCCCCAAGATCACCGCCACCGCCAGCCCGATCAGCACCGTGAGTCCCGTGTTTTTGATAAACGTCCGCAGGTTTTCACGCACAAACGCAGACTCTCCGTACATCGATCGCCGCATCGCCACCGCGAACGGAACCCCTGCTTCCTGACCCACCGCGAGCTGATCAAACGCCACGATCATCGGAGGCTTGGCGCGATGATCCACAAACAGAACCTGCTGTCCGGCCAGTGCTTGCGCGCGAAGTTCCGACGGAAGACGCGAAAACAGCTCATCTTTGGACAGCGCATCCAGCCGCACAAGGTGAATCGAAAAGGAGTCCTGATGCTCCGCCACGCGGTCAAGATAGCGCTGAAGTCCATCCGTTCCGCTGGTCCGCCACGCCAGCGTCGCGCCTTCATCCAGCGCCGTCAGCAGTGCTTGCAGCTGCTCGGTTCGACTTTCTTCATAGCGCGCTTCAAAGCGACCACGCTGTTCCCACGTAATCGCGAGCAGCGCCAGCACAAAGGTTCCAATGATGAGGAGCGTCAGACGAAGTGCGAGTCTCATGGGCTGTCATCCTCACGCCCGCAGGTGAATGACAAGGTTGCTATGCAAGCGCCAAGCCATCGCAAAAATCCCTCGCGTCGAGAGAGCACTGTCCAAGTCCCTGCGGAGAAATTCCCCATGTTGGGAAATCTTACCCAGGTCTTTTGGGAATGGCTGCGGAGTCCTGTAGGAATCGCGTAGGAATCGCTTGGGAGTCGGGTAGGAATCGCTTGGGAGTCGCTTGGGAGCCTGCGCAGCGTCACGCCTGCTCGATCACAGAGACGAACGCATCAAACCAGCTTGCCAGCTCTGTACGTCGCGCAAGTACAGCCAGCCAATCAGACGGAATCCCACCGAGCCCGAACCATACACCCGCCAAGCCTCCGGTCACACAAGCGGTGGTATCGGTGTCTTCCCCCAAGTTGACGGCCTCGAGCACCGCGTGCGCATACGACGTGCTACGCAACAGCAGATACACACTCGCCTCCAGCGTCGACACCACGTAGCCACTTCCCGAGATCGACTCACGCGGCAGCGTGTCAATCCGTCCCGACAGGAGCCGATCAAAGGCCGGCAGCTCGTCGCGCCACGGCGGCTCGCGATACAGCGAGCGCAGGAGCACGTTCGTCTGCTCATACGACGCACGCGGCGACAGTCCATGCACAAGCTGCGCAGCCAGCAGACACAGATATCCACACGCAAGCTGCGAGCGCGGATGCCCATGCGTCAGCCGCGACACCCGCTGCGCAATCGAGACAAGCTGCTCGGGCGATTCCGACGCAAAGCGCAGTGCCACCGGCAAGATCCGCATGAGCGAGCCATTGCCGTTGTCGCGCACGCTCGTTCCTCCGGCCTGCTCCGGCTCCACACCGCTGCGCAGCCGCTCGATCGCCTGATGCGTCGCCATTCCGATGTCAAACATCCGTCCGTGCGGCGTCAGATACGACTCTGTCAGATAGCGCACAAAGCGCTGACCCAGATCGTGCAGGTTCAGACGATGCTCCGTCAGGCTCAGCACCGTACAGAGCAGCAGCGAGCTGTCGTCGGACCAAGTGCCCGGCGGCTGGTTGTACGTCCCGAAGCCACGCACGCCGACGACTGGATCGCGATCACGCTCGGCCCGCGACGAAAACTCGACGGGAACACCGAGCGCATCTCCGACCACCGCGCCCCACAGACCCCCGTAAAGCCGAGCCGATCGAGACAGCGTGCTGGACATGCGAGGTGGCTCCTTTGAACGCGCCAAAGCGGCCTATGCGACAGACGCGACCGTCGACGGCGGAACCGGCAGCAGACAGCGCGCAAAGTCCAGTCCCGTCAGAACACCCTTGAGGTGATGATGATCAATCGCCAGCACGCGACGAGCCCGCGTCGAGATCGTAAAGCCAGCCGCCCGGAACATCGGCGTCGACACCGGCAGACACAGCATCGCTTGGCTCATCGACTCATCGACGGAAGACACACCCGGACGATCGCGTGCCGCCAGCGCCTCTTCTTGCGTAAAAATACCGACGGGAACGCCGTTTTCCATCACGGCCACGCCACTGATCCGCGCTCGGCTCAGCGTCGCCACCGCATCGGACAGCGGCGCACTCGCTTCCACCGTCACCACCGGCACCGTCATCAGCTCCGCAATCGGCGTCGCCACCTTCGCATCCATCACCGCGCGCATCAGATCTTTGGTGCTGACCACGCCAATCGGCTTGCCAGCGTCGACCACAAACACACGGTGAATGCGTCGCTCGACCATCTCACGCGCGGCATCAACCAGCGTCTGCCCCGGCGACACCGAAAAGAAGCGCGGCGTCATCAGGTCTCCGACGCACATCGACGGAAGCTGGAGCGCCGTCTGACTGCCCGTCGCATAGACCATCACTCGCCCGATGCGCAGCAGATCCGACCGCGACACCACGCCCGCCGGCTTTTCGTCCCGTCCGACCACCGCCAGACAGGAAATCCGCTTTTCCGTCATGATCTTATGGGCATCCTCGACGGTGTCATCCGCCGAAACGGTACACACCGGAGAGCTCATATACTCAGAAACCGTACGTTCAAAGACGCTCATGTCCGACATGATATCGCGCACAGTTGGCGCGCGGACAGAAGAATCGCCCGTCGCTGGCTTCACAAAGCTGCGCTTACTTTAGGCTGCCGTACGGATCGGTGCCGCCTTCTTCGTGCTCCTCGGTCGGCGCTTCTTTGGCCTTCGGCTTTTCAGGCGCTTTGTCCGCCGGTTTTTCAGCCTTTTCCGCCGATTTTTCAGCCTTTTCCGCCGATTTTTCGCTCTTTTCGGCAGCTTCGGCTGGTTTTTCTGCGGGTTTCTCAGCAGGCTTTTCAGCTGCTTTCTCGACTGGCTTCTCTGCTGCCTTTTCAGGTGCCTTTTCAGCAGCCTTTTCAGGCGTCTTTTCCACCGCTTTGTCCGCCGGTTTTTCAGCCGCTTTGTCCGTCGTTTTTTCCACCGGCTTTTCAGGCGCTTTTTCCACCGCTGGCGCAGCGGGGGCCGCGACCGTCGGAGCAGCAACAGGTGGCGTCGTGCCCGCTGGAATCGTCGGCGCACTGGCCGAAACTGGCGTCGTCACCGTCGCGGGCTTCGCAGCCGTCGCAGCAGCAGGCTTTGCGGCGGCCACCGGACGAGCCCAGGTCGTCGGCTTCGTCGTCGCGGGTGCAGCCGGAACTGGGGCCGTCGTTACCGTCGGTGAAACCACGGGCGCGGGCACCTGAGCGGGCGACGTCCGAAGCTGCGCATACAGCACCCCAAACAGCAATCCGAAGCTGACGGCACCCAGCACCCCGAGCAGCGGCTTGGCATGACGCTTGTAAAACGGCTCCTCCGCGTCGGACAGATCTTCATCGAAGACCTCACGACGGCGACGGACGGGCGCTTCGTCTTGACGCGGATCGACGCTGCGCGCTCGCTGCGCGGCACGACCAGAACGCGGCACACTGCGCGGGGTCGGATCGGACCGACGAGCGCTCTTCGGTGGACTGGCCGCGCCACTCGCTGGACGTCGCGCCGAAGCAGGTCTGGCTCTTTCGACGGGAGGCACTTCATCGAGCGCACCACTGGCCCACGCATCCAGCGACGGTCCATCGTCCGATCCAGCGTCTTCGTTTGAATCGTCGGATTCCCGATCGCGATCGTCGCGGACCGCTTTGTCGGAACCACTCGACGACAGCGCCAGCAGCGCCGCCCGGACCTCTTTCGCCGTTTGAGGCCGCGCCGCCGGATCTTTTTCCAGCAAGCCCAAGATCAGCTCCGCCAGCTCGTCGGAGATCTTCGGATTCAGCTCACGCGGATCGACGACCGGATCGCGCACCTGCGACAGCAGCACTTGCAGCCCGGCTTGTCCGTCGAACGGCACGCGCCCCGTCGCCATCTGAAACAAAATGCAGCCCAGCGAGTACAGATCCGCGCGCCCATCGACCGTCTGACCCGACGCTTGCTCTGGCGCGATGTAGTGCGGCGTTCCAAACACCGTGCCCATCCGCGAGATCGCATCTTCTCCCGGCGCATACGAGACGAGGATCTTCGCAATCCCGAAGTCCACCAGCTTCACCACGTCGGGCAGACCGCGACGCTCGCCGAGCAGGATGTTTTCCGGCTTCAGATCGCGATGGACGATCCCTTGCGCATGCGCTTCGACGAGCGCCGACGCAATCTGACTCGCCAAGTGAACGATCCGGCTCTGCGACAGCGGCTTGCCCAGATCCAGCAGCGCCGACAGAGGCCGCCCGTCGATGTACTCCATCACGATAAACGGAGCACCCTCTTCCGTCTGACCAACCATGTGAACGGTCGCGATGTTCGGATGGCTGACCTTGGCTCCGGCGCGGGCTTCTCGGACAAAGCGCTTCACGATGTCGGGATCTTTGAGCAGATCGGCCCGCAGCACTTTGACCGCGACCTGACGTTCCATGCCCGCTTGCGTCGCGCGATAGACGGTTCCCGTCGCGCCTTTTCCGCACACGGCCTGGATCGCAAACTGACCCATGAGCAGCCTACCGACCCATGGCTCGCGGTTTTCCGTCACAGGTACGACAGCAAACCCGTCGACCGGACAGAAACGTACGTCGTTGGAATAGCGCTTTCCGCAGTGGGTACACTCGGTCACGTCTTGTTTGTAGCACGTTCGTTGAACGACTCGGAAAGGTCGGGCGTCTGACCCAGGCAAGTGACCGCGCAACTTCCAAGTCCCAAGTGGTCTGCCAGTGGAACGCTCGACAGCAGATCGGATTACGCAACCTGCTGTGATCGTTTGGTCGCTGGTTTCGCAAAGCGCCCGTCGGAGCCATGCTGCATATGGCATCGCTCGGCGTGGTGTGGTACTTGGATTCGACAGGAGAAATTCGACGATGAGAGCCCTTTCTGCTTCCGCTGCGCTGCTGCTTGTTGCGGCGAATGTTCCCGCCTTCGCGAAGGGTCCGCCGCCGCCACCGCCGAAGTCTGCTGCGTCTCAAGTGAGTGCGGATGCTGCGGGTCGAGCGATCAGCGAGCTTGCCGGCAAGTTCAAGTTCGGCATGACCCCGGAAGAGACGATGGCGACGATCGAAAAGGAGATCAACGCCAAGTTCCAGCCTCGCATCGAGGCTGAGCGCGAAGCGTTCGATCAAGATCGCGTCCGCAAAGAGCGTCAGGATGCGATCACGCAGATGCGTGACTCGTACATCAAGTTCAACGGTCAAAAGACCGGCTGGGACGTATCGATCGTCGACCGCGAGTTCGGCCACCGCAACAATGAGTCGATGCTGGTGCTGTGGGAAAAGGATCTCAAGCGCTTCCTGTTCTTCTGGAAAGAAAAGCTCTACAAGCAGTACATCGTCTACAACGCCGAAAAGTTCAAAGGCATGGACTTTGATACCTTCGTCGGTGCGATGGAAGGTCGCTACGGCAAAGCCTCGATGAGCTTCGCCAAAAAGCAGACCGACGACGAGATGGCGCTCGATTACTACGAGTGGCCGCCGCAGGGTGACTTCACCCTTCGCGCCTACGACGCGACGACGTTCTATAACAACTTCTGTCTGTCGATCATTCAGAAGTCGCTGTGGACGCAGATCGAAAAAGAGCGAGCCGTCAACAGCCCGCCGCGCGTCCGTCACACCAACACGCACGTCATCGACACCGTGACCACGGGCGATTCAGCGACGGATCCGAACGAAAACGTCGTCGACAACATCGTCGGACGAAAAGCCGCCGCCAGCGTCGAGCAAAAGCGCATCGAAGAGCGCATCAAGCGCCAGGCTGAAAAAGAGCGTCAGACGCCGCCCGCGTCGATGCCCAAGTAAGCGCGCACCGCTTCTCTTCTGCTCGGCTCGCAGCGTCGGTAACTGCTCGCGCGATGGCTCTGTCCGCGACGCATCCGCATTCATTCCCCAAGGACAACACATGGCAGGCATCTTCAAGGCGTATGACATTCGTGGCACCTATCCCGTCGAGCTGGATGAGAAGCTAACTTCTCGAATCGGCTCCGCTGCGGTGAAGGTTCTCGGTGCGAAACGAATCGTGGTCGGTCGAGACATGCGACAGAGCGGTCCAAGCTTGCGTCGCGCGCTCATCGACGCGATCCGAGCCGCTGGCTGCGACGTCATCGACATTGGCGAAGTGGGAACGCCCGCGCTGTATTACGCCGTCGCGAGTCTGTCGGCGGATGCGGGCATCATGATCACCGCCAGCCACAACCCGGCGCGCTATAACGGCTTTAAGCTCTGTGGCAAAGGCGCGACGCCGATCAGCTACGACACCGGCATCGCGGACATCGAGCGACTGGCACGCAGCGACGAAGCGTTTGCACAAAGCGAAGTGCCCGGTCAGCTCGAAGAGAAAAACATCCTCGCCGCGTATCATCGCTTCCTGCTGAGCCTGACGCCACCGACGAAGCCGTTCAAAGTCGTCATCGACACCGGCAACGGCATGATGGGCGCGGTGCTGCCGGGACTTTTGGCGCAGCTTCCCGTCGAGGTCACGCCGCTGTTTTTTGAAGTCGATGGCAGCTTCCCGAATCACGAGCCAAACCCGCTCGATCCGCGCAACATGCGCGACCTGCAAGCCAAGGTGCGCGAGGTGTCGGCGGATCTCGGGATTGCGTTTGACGGTGACGGCGATCGCGCGATGTTCGTCGATGAGCGCGGCGAGCTGGCGCCAAGCGATCAAATCACCGCACTGCTCGCCGACGAGTTTTTGGCCAAAGAGCCCGGCGCGACGATCATTTACGACCTGCGCTCGTCGTGGGTGGTGCGCGATGAGATCCTCCGTCACGGTGGCAAGCCGCTGGAAAGCCGCGTCGGACACAGCTTCATCAAGCGCAGCATGCGACAGACCGAGTCGATCTTCGCCGGAGAGCTGTCGGGACACTTCTACTTCCGCGACGCGTTTTACACCGACAATGCGGAGCTGGCGATGCTGTGGGTGCTCGCGGTGCTGAGCAAGCGCGGCCAGCCGCTCAGCGAGGTACTGCGACCGCTCGCGTGCTACTTTGCGACGGGAGAGCTAAACTTCGTCGTCGCTGACAAAGAAGCCTGCATGAAGCGACTGGAAGGCTCGTTTCCCGGCGCAGAGATCTCGTGGCTCGACGGAATTACCATTCGCCTGAGCGACTGGTGGTGCAACGTCCGTCCGAGCAACACTGAGCCGGTGCTTCGTCTGAACCTGGAAGCGAAGAGCGAAGGGCTGCGCGAGCAGATGCGCGTCGAGGTCGAGCGCATCATCGGTGGCAAGCCCGCCGAGTCGCATCACTGACGGATGCACGAGCTGTCGCTGGCGATCCGGCTCGTCTCGCTGGTCGAAGAGGAGGCCAGCCGCGCTGCTTGCACGAAGGTTTCGACGGTGACGGTTCGCCTGGGTGCGCTGTCATGCGTCGAGCCTTCGTCGCTACAGCTTGCGTTTTTGGCTGCTCGTCGAGACACCATCGCAGCCTCTGCGCAGCTCATCATCGAGTCCGTCCCGGCCCACGCCGTCTGTCTGTCGTGTGAGGCGTCGATGGAAGTGACCCAGCGCGCCTCGCCCTGTCCGATCTGCGGTGCGTTTGCGCTTGTTGTCAGCGGCGGAGATGAGCTACGGCTCAGTCGCTTGGAGGTCGTCTAGCGATGTGTGCGATCTGTGGCTGTGGCGTAGCGAGTACCGACGGACAGCTGCATCCGCAGCAGGCCGAAGCTCCGCATCCGATCGGTCCTCATGCCGATCACGATGCGGACAGCGATCACGAGCACGTCCTTTCCGACGGAACCGTGCTACGGCACAAGCATCCGCAGCTCGCGTCGCCAGTGCAGTCTCGCGTGCTGGACGTCGAGCGGGCCCTTCTGGCCGACAACGATGCACAAGCGCAGCTCAATCGTCGCCGGTTCGATCGCGCAAAGACGCTGACGCTAAACCTGATGTCGAGTCCCGGCGCGGGCAAGACCACGCTGCTCGAAGCGACGCTGCGACGACTGCACGGAAGTCTTTCTGTGTCGGTGATTGAAGGCGATCAGCAGACCTCTCTCGATGCCGAGCGCATTCGTCGAGCCGGCGCGCAGGCCGTGCAGGTCAACACAGGAAAAGCCTGTCATCTCGACGCTGGCATGATCGATCGAGCGCTCACCGAGCTGACGCTGCCACCCGACGGTGTGCTGTTCATCGAAAACGTCGGCAACCTGGTCTGTCCCGCGAGCTTCGATCTGGGTGAACACCAGCGCATCGTGATCGCGTCGGTGACGGAGGGTGAAGACAAGCCGCTCAAGTATCCCGATATGTTCGCCAGAGCCGATCTCGTCGTCGTCAGCAAGATCGATCTGCTGCCGCACCTCGACTTCGATCCCCAGCGCTTTGCGGAGCATGTGCGGCGCGTTCAGCCTCGGGCAAAGCTCTTGCAAGTCTCCGCTCGCTCGGGTGAAGGACTGGCTGCGTGGCTGGATTGGCTGACGGCGCAGGTTCGTGCCTTGGACTAACACATGCGTGTTCGGCTCGACATCCGAGGCCTGGTGCAAGGCGTTGGCTTTCGTCCGTTTGTGCATCAACTGGCGACGCAGCATCGACTGACCGGCTTCGTCCACAACAGCGCGCACGGTGTGTGCGTCGAGGTTCAAGGCTCGTCGATCGATTCCTTCGTCGCAGCGCTGCTTGAACATCCGCCCCCGCTGTCGCGCATCGATCGGCTGGACACGGTCGCAACGCTTCCCGACGAGCTTGAGACGACGTTTTCCATCCTTGAAAGTGTTTCCGTCGGACCGCAGCGATCCATCGTCGGAGTCGACCTTGCGCCCTGTGAAGCCTGTCTGACGGAGCTGTATTCCCCGTCGCAGCGTCGCTTTCACTATCCGTTTACGAACTGCACGCACTGCGGACCGCGCTATACGATTGTCTCGTCGCTGCCTTACGATCGAGCGCGCACCACGCTGCGACACTTTCCGCTGTGTGCCGCGTGTCTTGTCGAGTATCACGACCCCAGCGATCGTCGCTTTCACGCGCAGCCGATGGCATGTCCCGACTGTGGTCCGCAGCTCAGTCACGCACTTTCCGACGTAGCGCAGGCAATTTCCGACGGAAAGATTGTCGCTCTCAAAGGGCTGGGTGGCTATCATTTGGTCTGCGATGCGACGCAAGCTGCGACGGTGCAGCGACTGCGCGAGCGCAAGCAGCGGGACGAAAAACCGCTGGCCGTGCTGGTTCCCAGCGTCGAAAGCGCGCGTCATGTTGCGCAGGTTTCCGACGCAGACGCGCAGCTTCTGCAAGATCCGCGACGACCGATTGTGCTGCTGCCCAAGCGCACCGATTGTACGGATGCTTCGTCGCTGGCTCCCGAGATCGCGATCGATCTTTCGACGGTGGGCATCGTGCTACCGATGTCGCCGCTGCACGATCTGCTGTGCTTTTATCTGCTCGGCTGTCCGACGGAAGCGTCGTGGCGCGCTCGTTCGCTGGCGCTGGTGCTGACGTCGGGAAACCTGCAGGACGAGCCAACCATCACGGACGACGATGAGGCGCACCGAAAGCTGGCGACGGTGGCCGACGTAATCGTCTCGCACAGCCGTCCGATTGCCGCGCGCTGCGACGACAGCGTGGTCAAGACAGTGACGGGACAGCGACTGTGGATGCGACGCGCGCGCGGGCTGACGCTGGAACCGATTGCGCTTCCCGTCGAGCTTCCGCCGCTGCTCGGGCTGGGCGGCGATCTGAAGTCTGCGCTGTGTCTGACGCGCGGAAAAGAAGCATTTGTCTCGTCGCACATCGGGGATCTAGGAAGTCCAGCGATGGCGTCGGCATACCGAGAGACGCTGGCGCACATGCAGCGACTGCTCGACTGTCAGCCCGAGGCGGTGTTTGCGGATCGGCATCCCGACTTTGTCTGTCGAAGGCTCGTCGCTGACTTGAACCTGCCGATGGTGGAGGTGTCGCATCATCACGCGCACGCGCTGGCGGTGCTGGCCGAGCATGGCGGACGGCAAAAAGCGCTGGCGCTGGTGCTCGATGGCTTTGGACTGGGCGACGATGGCACTGCGTGGGGCGGCGAGCTACTGCTGCTTTCGCACGATGCGTGTCGACGAGTCGGGCACTTGCGTCCGCTGCCGCAGCCCGGTGGAGATCGCGCCTCTCGGGAACCTTGGCGACTGGCGACGGGAGTGCTCGCGCAGCTCGGTCTGTCCCACCACGCGCTGAAGCGCTTTGGATCGCGCTGGCCGGTGTCGTCGCTGATTCCGGTTGTGAATCGTCCGCAGCTAAGCCCTCCATCGTCGGCGTGTGGTCGCTACTTTCAGACGGCAGCGGCACTGCTGGGGCTGCGTGAAGTCGAACACTACGAAGGCGAAGCGGCGATGGTGCTGGAAAGTCAGGTCGTGCAGCCGCAGGTTCTGTCCGACGGATGGACGATTCAGCACAGTGCGCAGACGGGCCTTCCAGAGCTGGACTTTTCGACGCTGTGGCGGGCGCTGCTCGACTGTACTGCCGAAGAAGGCGCTGGGCTGTTTCACGGGACGATGGCAGCGGGACTTTCGTCGCTGGCGCTGCGAGCACTTGCCGATCACGGGCTGTCAGAGCTGGTCCTCACCGGCGGCTGCGTCGTCAATGCAGTGCTGACGGACGAGCTGGTGCAGACGCTGCGACGAGCGCAGATCTCGGTGCTGCTACCGCGTCGGATGCCGCCGGGTGATGGCGCGCTCAGCCTCGGTCAAGTATTTGCTGCCGCGACCCGGCTTGGACGGTGATAAAACGCAGCTCATGTGTCTGGCTCTGCCCGCGCGGGTGATTGCGCTGCACGACGACGAACAAGCGACGGTCGATCTCGGCGGAGTGCGACGGAAGATTCACACCATGCTGATTGATGACGTGTCCGTCGGTGACTACGTGCTGCTTCACGTCGGGTTTGCGATTTCGAAGCTCAGTCCACAAGAAGCGGAGCGGACGCTGGCGCTTATCGACGAAGCCACGACGGACCTCACAGCGTCAGCCGTAGAGCGGCAGAAGCTCGATCCCAGGCCGTAGACTGTCGACGGTCAGGTAGTGCTCGTCGAGATCCACCAGCAGCACCGTCTTGTGTTCGTCTTGCATGCCAAAGCTCGTCGACAAGATCAGCTGCTCAAAGCCGATGGCCTGATATCCCGTCGGAATGATCGTGTGCCCATAGACCGCAACCTGCGAGTGAATCCGTGACAGCAGCGACTGCGCTTTGAACGGCGGCAGGACGTGTTCCCACAGCAGCTGTCCGAGCAGCCTCGCGGCATGCTCTCCGGGCTTGCTCGACTTGGCGGCTCGCGGCTTGTCCGTCCGACGAGGCGCAATGTAGCGACGGTAATCGATCGTCTCTAAGTCCTCGATGCGAACCAGCTCGACGGCGGGCGCAGCATGCGTAAAAAACAGCCCACACGGCGCCCAGGCCGCGATCGGCATCGAGCGAAAGAAGCTGGCCATGTGCAGGCTCGCCTCGATCCCGATGCGCTGCTCCAGCGCGGTTGCTTCGTCTTTGGCGAACAGCGCGGTGCGAGGCCCTCCGATGTGCGCATGTTCATGGTTGCCAAGCAGAACATGCACGCGACCGGGATAACGGGCCGAAAGCAGCTGCACGCCAAGCAGAACAGCGGGTGACTCATCACGATAGGGCCTGCCTGCAAGCGGGTGACCGTAGGGCGCGAGTTTGGGCCACTTGTCGACTTCTAAGTATGGTCCATGAACAAGATCGCCCAGGAGCAGCAGGTGCGCATCTGGGCCCATCTGTTCAAAGCGGTGTGCGATCGTCAAAAAGTCACGATGGTTTCCGTGTAAGTCAGAAGCTACGAGCAGCTTGCCGTGCCCGGGTAAGCGGAGGACCTTTGCGCGATGGGCCATCTTGCGTCTTGGCCCCAGGGGCTCGGGCTCGCCGAAATGCCAGCCTACGGGGCGGGACAATCATAGCATTTTCGCGAACCTAACCCTTGTCTCCGAGGGAGTGGTCGGTTACTAATCTTGACTGCCCGCAAGTGCGACTTAAGCCTAAAGGCACACCCATGATCAGCACCATCATCAAGAAGCTGTTTGGCACCAGCCACGAACGCGAAGTCAAGCGCCTGCAACCGCTGGTCGCACGCATCAATCAACTCGAAGACGCCTGGAAGAAAAAGAGCGACGTCGAGCTGCGCGGGATGACCGCTGAGTTTTATCGCCGACTCGACAACGGGGAGCCGCTCGATAGCCTGCTTCCTGAAGCATTTGCGACCGTTCGCGAGGCCAGTCGCCGCGTGAACAACATGCGGCACTACGACGTGCAGCTCATCGGCGGCATGGTCCTACATCGTGGGGCCATCTCGGAAATGAAGACCGGTGAAGGCAAGACGCTGGTCGCGACGAGCCCGCTGTACCTAAACGCACTTGCACGCAAGGGCGCGCACCTCATCACGGTGAACGACTACCTGGCGATGCGTGACGCCGAGTGGATGGGCCGGGTCTACAAGTTCCTGGGCATGTCCGTCGGAACCATCGTCCACGGTCAGTCGGATCTGGAAAAGCAAGCCGCCTATCGCTGCGACATCACCTACGGCACGAACAACGAGTTCGGCTTCGACTACCTGCGCGACAACATGAAAGAGTCGATCGAGCGCTATGTGCAGCGAGACCTGCACTTTGCAATCGTCGACGAAGTGGACTCGATTCTGATCGATGAAGCGCGAACGCCGCTCATCATCTCGGGTCCAGCCGAGCAGTCGGCGCAGCTGTACTACAAGGTCAATCAGATCATCCCGAGGCTGAAGAAGGACATCGACTTCACGGTTGATGAAAAGCATCACTCGGCGGTGCTGACGGACTCGGGCGTCGAAAAAGTGGAAAAGCTGCTCAGCATCCACAACCTGTACGACGCGCAGAACATCGAGTGGAACCATCACGTCCAGCAGGCGCTCAAGGCGCACTCGCTGTACAAAAAAGACGTGAACTACATGGTTTCCGACGAAGGCAAGGTCGTGATCATCGATGAGTTCACGGGCCGCCTGATGCCGGGACGACGCTGGTCCGACGGTCTGCACCAAGCGATCGAAGCCAAAGAAAACGTCCAAATCGAAGAAGAGACGCAGACGCTGGCAACGATCTCGTTCCAGAACCTGTTCCGTCTGTACAAGAAGCTCGCCGGCATGACCGGAACGGCGGACACCGAGGCCGAAGAGTTTCACAAGATCTACAAGCTCGACTGCGTCATCATCCCGACGAACCTGTCGATGGTGCGCAAGGATCACCCCGACCTCGTCTACAAAAACGAGCGAGGCAAGTTCCGGGCCGTCATCGAAGAAGTCGCCGAGTGCTACGAGCGCGGTCAGCCGGTCCTCGTCGGCACGATCAGCGTCGAAAAGAGCGAAGTGCTGTCGGCGATGCTCAAAAAGCGGGGCATCCCGCACAACGTGCTAAACGCCAAAGCGCACGCCCGCGAAGCAGCCATCGTCGCCCAAGCCGGTCGCAGCAAGATGGTCACGATTGCCACCAACATGGCCGGTCGTGGAACCGACATCCTGCTCGGTGGCAACGCCGAGTTTATGGCGCGAACCGAAGTCTACGGCGAAGAGATGGCCTGCCGTCCCGGTGCCTGCGACGAGACGACGCCGGAATACAAAGAAGCGCTTCAGAAGTTCAAAAAGATCACCGAGGAAGACAAAAAGAAGGTCGTCGCTGCCGGTGGTATGCACATCCTCGGCACCGAGCGTCACGAGTCGCGCCGCATCGACAACCAGCTTCGTGGTCGCGCCGGTCGTCAGGGTGATCCGGGCTCGTCGCGGTTCTATCTCTCGCTCGAAGACGATCTGCTGCGCATCTTTGGCGCCGAGCGCATCACGGGCCTTATGGAACGGCTCGGCATGGAAGAAGACGTGCCGATCGAGCACTCGATGGTGAACCGCGCGATCGAAAACGCGCAGCGCAAGGTCGAAGCGCATCACTTCGATAGCCGCAAGCACCTGCTCGAGTACGACGACGTCATGAACCAGCAGCGCAAGAGCATCTACGCGCTGCGTCGGTCGGTCCTGGAAGGTCGGCTGCCGGGTTACGACGTGGAAGCGATGCTGGGCGGCAAGGGCATCGTGGTGTCCGCCAAGCCCGAAAGCGAAGACGGGGAAGAGCAAGCGCCCGCGATCACGGCCCAGCAAGTCGACAAGGTCAAAGCCGAGTACGAGAGCTGGCACAAGCGCCTAGAGCCTGTGGTCAAGGTCATCGTCGATTCGTTCTGGGAACAGCCCGAAGGCGAAGGCGAGCCGAGCGAAGGTCAACACTTTGGCGACAAGCCGGGCGAGATCAAGTCGGGCAGCAAGGCCAGCGATCCGGGCAAGCTGCGCAACGCACGCGACCTGACGCATGAGCTATACCGACGCTTTGGCGCAGTGATCGAGTTCGGAAACGAAGAGCAGACGAACAAAGACAAGGCCGTTGCCAAGATCACGCATGAGACGGCGGTGTCGCTCATCCAGCAGCGCAAGCGCGTGTTCGATCTGGCGTACGACCTCGTCGAAAAGATCGTGGTCGAGTACTGCCCCGAAGACAAGACGCCGGACGACTGGGACATTGCGGCGCTGCAGACGGCGCTCAAGGATCAGTTCGGCGTGCCGGTGTCGCTGCAAGATGTGTCGCTGGAAGTCGGCGAGCTGGCGGACAAAGCCTGGGAGCAGATCGAAAAGTACACCGAGTCGCGTGAGACGGAGCTGGGCCTGGCGTTCCTGTACTTCGCTCGGCACTTCTGGCTGGAGGAGATCGACTCGCAGTGGATCGATCACTTGAAGGCGATGGACAGCCTGCGCGAAGGCATTGGTCTGCGCGGCTACGGCCAGAAGGACCCGAAGCAGGAGTACAAAAAAGAGGGCTACAACATGTTCATGCAGATGACGGACACCATCTCGCAGAACGTAGCCAAGAAGCTGTTTTTGGTCCGTCTCGATCAGCAGGCGCCCGCCGAGACGCCGGAGCAAGAAGCGGAGCAGAAGCTGCCGGAGTTCAAGCTCAAGCCGCGCCGGGTGGTGCTGCATCACCAGTCGTCGACGACCTCGGGGGCCGAGTCCGAGACGAGCACGCGCGACAACAGCCGCGACGATCAGCCCGAAGTCGAAGGCGACCAGACGCAGCAAGCGCAAGCGAAGACCGCAAAGCGCGAAGAAGCCAAGATCGGTCGCAACGAGCCTTGTCCGTGCGGATCCGGCAAGAAGTACAAGAAGTGCCACGGCGCCACCGCCGCGTAGTCACAGCGCCTGACCGCCTGCATCCCGCCTGATCTCCCTCATCCCGTCCCTTCGTCCGCATCCCTGGCCCGTAAATACCGCTCAGCCCTCGCCAAAAGCCCGCTCCATCGGGCGGCGGTCACGTCAGGCCAAGCATGCGCAGCACTTGGCACGCAAGCAGCGTCCAAGCGGGCAGCCCGACGTGCGGGCCCTCGCAGCGAAGCAGCCGAATAAAGGGATTAAAAGGACAGCCGTCCGCCGAGTCGGAGATAGAGCGGGGCTTGGTAGCCGGTGGGCTGGCCGTAGTTTGCGTTGGCGACAATCGGCCTGCCGTCGATGTCTTTGAGGTGCGCCAGATCCGCGATCTTGCCGTCCACAATCGGTGCGACGTTGGAATAGGTGTAGTCGTCGTCCACGTTTACGACCTGCCGCTGGTTAAACAGGTTGATCACGTCGGCAAAGACCGACAAGTTGACCCGCTGGCTGAGCGGATAGTCAAACCCGGCGTGCAGATCGAACTGGCTGACCGTCGGGGTCCGGCCTCCCGAGCCGCGCGGCAAGATAAAGACCTGGCTGTCGCCGTAGATAAAGTGCGTCCCGAGCACGTTGATGGGCCGCCCCGAGTACGCCGAAAACGACAGGCCGATGGTCAGGTTGCCTTTGCGAATCGGCTGCTGGTAGGTCCCGATCAGCTTGAAGTTGTGCGGACGGTCGTTCGGGAGCGGCCCGCTGCGGTTCTTCATCGTGTCTTGCAAGTCGTACTGCGACGAAAAGTTCGGCAGGTTTTCATCGACCACGCCATCGTAGGTGCCCGGATAGTTGCCGAGCATCCGTGCGTAGGTGTAGTTGGCGAGCAGGCTCAGCCGGTTGGACAGCCGCTTCTGCGCGGTCAGCACCAGGCCTTGGTACTGGCGACGCGGCTTGGGAAACTGCGTCTCGATCGCACGGTACGCATCGAGCCGTGCCTGCGCGCGCCGCAGGTTTTCTTGTCCCACCACCGACATGTCGCTGCGGAGCTTGTCGACATCGGCTTGTAGCTCGGCGAGCCGCGCCGGGTCCGGCTTTACGCCGGGGTTGGCGATGATGTAGTTGGTCCCGCCGTCGACCGACATGTCTTCGACGATGTTGCCCAGGCCTCGGAAGATGTAGCTGGCGGACAGGACCAGATCCCAGCCGACGTCGTAGGACAGGCCGGCGACCAGCTCGTCCATGTACATGCCTTGCAGACCGGGCATGACGTTGCCGTAGCGACCGCCGTTTTGGTTGCCGAGCGTAAGGTCGTTCAAGGTGCAGGTGCCCGGACCCGTGGCCTGCGGAACCGGGACGCTGCGGCCTCCGGGCTGAAGGGGAGCGTTCGCGCAGTTTGAAAACTCTGCGCCGGTAAAGACGCCTTCGCCCGCGAACTGACGGTCGTTGATGGTGAGCGGGATCGACTGATAGAAGCGTCCGTAGTTGACGAACAGCTTGCCGAAGCCCTTTTGGGTAAAGTCCCAGACCGCGCCCGCGCGTGGAGCCCAGTTGTCGTAGATGCCAATCTGCTTGGAGCCATCGGCGCCGTGGATCTCTTGGGCTTCCCAGCGAACGCCCGCGTTTATGACCAGGCCGGGAATCGGACCGACGTTCCACGAGTCGCGCAGGTACAGCACAAAGTTGTTGGTGAAGGTGTCGGACGAAAAGCTATTGAGCAGCACCGTCTCGCCATCGGGCCCAACGGTCGAATACTGCGCGAAGTTGCGCAGGCTCTGGCCGTCGGCGCTGGTGCGATAGACGCCATTGGCGGACAGGCCATCGGTTGGATCGCCGCCCGGTCCGGTATACGCGCGGAAGTTCTTGTTGCGCAGGTGCTCGAAGTCAAAGCCGAGCTTGATCGCGTGGGTGCCGAGCGCATCGAGAAAGTACGTCGCCGCGAGCAGGAGCTGATGCCGCTGCAGATCGGTTCGGTTGTACTGACCAAAGCCTCCGCGCCGATAGGTCGTGATCGGACACGGATTGAACGACAGCGCACCGCCCATGCCATCGGGCTGCATCTGGCGACGACAGCCGGACACATCCTCAAAGTCGGCCAAGGAATACGGATCGGTGCTTTCGGACAGATAGATCTGCAGCGGCTTATCAATCTGCTTGGGCGCGACGTTGATTCCCTGAAAGTGAAAGCCGTACATCGCGCTGAGCTGAAGCTTGCGCGACAAGAGCTTTCCGACATAGCGCAGCGTCGCATCGTGGACCTGATCGGTCTGGGTATACGCGCCGTCGTCGATCATGCCGGTCTGGTTAAGGCCAAGCAGATACGAGCCCGAAAAGGTCTTGGGCGACGCAATATACGACAGGGTCAGGTTGTGATCGGGGCTTAGGTTGAACTGAAGCTTGGCAATGCCGTTGTAGAGCGTCCGTAGCTCGGTAAAGCGCTGCGAGTCCGTCTCTTCCATCGCGATCGCCAGCGCCTGGGCACCGCGACACAGCGCCGGATCGGACAGATAGGACGGACACTCGTAGCCAGTGTCCCGTCGCGCGCCTTGGATCGCTGGATCGTAGCTGGCCCGACGCAGCACGCGGTCTGTCTGATACTGTGTCACCGTCGGTGCAAAGCCGATGTAGAACCAGACTTTGTCCTTTTTGAGCGGACCGCTCAGCTCAAAGCCGATGTCGCCGAGCATGCCGTCCACGCGCCGCCGGTACGCGAGCGCTTCGCCCAGTCGCCCGACCGTGCGCGGGGTGAGCTGAAACGGCTGACCGGACAAAAAGACGCTGCCGTGTAGCTCGTCGCCGCCGCCTTTGGTCACGATGGAAACAACACCGCCCGTGGCGCGTCCGTATTCCGCTTGGTAGCCGCCGGTGATGACGCTGACTTCTTTGATGAAGTACTGGTGCAGCTCGGTGCCAACGATGCCGGTGTTGGGATCGGACGTGTTGAGTCCGTCGATGATGAAGTTGTTTTCGTTGCCGGTCGAGCCCGAGATCGAGACGCCGACATCCCCGCCCTGCCCGCGCGGCGGATCGACGGTGCCGGGAGCCATCGACAGCACGCTCTCGAAGGTGCGACCCCGAACGGCGGTGTTGCGCAGGATCTCTTGGTTTATCTCGACCCCGGCGTTGGCGCTGGCGGTATCGACGTTGGGAGCCCGCTCGCGAATGACCTTGACCTCGCGCACCACCTGCCGAAGGGGAAACGCAAAGCTGATGGTCAGCGTCTTGCCGTGGGTGATGCGAATGCCGGTGCGCTCTTCGACTTTGTCGCCCAGATAAAAGCGCGCCACGTAGTCGTCACCGGAAGGGATCTCGGTGATCTGATAGCGACCGCTCGCATCGGTGATCTCGACCTGCTCGCCTTGCAGCGCGGGCCCGGTGATCACCACCGTGACGCCAGCGAGCGGCTTGCCGTCGACATCGCTTGTCACGATGCCTTTGATCTGACCGTTTTGTAGCTGCGCTTGTGCAACCTGAGGCGCGCTGATCGCCACCGCAGAGAACAACAGCACCGAAGGCCGGTACAGAAACCGACCGACACCAATCCGCTTGGGCTTCTTGCTCATCTTCTGAACAGGCTCTCCCTCTTTGGAAAAAGTCGCGTGTAGCGTCTGCCGTGGCAGAAAAAGTCCACTGCTGCGAACATCCGACGCTATCACGGTCGTGTCGGTGAAGGAATGAGAAGCCGCGCTGGCGGGTTATAACCGTACAGTGTCTAGCTCAAACGATATGAGGTCCGTCTTGAGTACGTCTCTTCGCCCCTGTGGCCCCCCGCGCTCTGCAAGTACGCAGCATTCCCACACAGCCCGATGGTCGGCGCTCTTTGTCGCCGTAGGAATCGGCGCTTCGGTCTTGGCTGCTTCCGTCGCCCAAGCCGCACCGTCCGGCTGGCCACAAGATACGGTGGCGCTGCGTGTTCCGGGTCCGCTGTCACCGCGCAGCACGTCGTATCGCATGCAGGCGCGGCTCGATGAAAAGACCCACGAGGTCAAAGGCCACGCGCTGCTCATCTGGCGCAACCTGGAGCGCAAAGAGACAAGCGAGCTGGTCTTTCACCTGTATCAAAACGCGTTCAAGAACCACGCGACGACGTTCATTCACGAAGCCGGTGCGCAGCTTCGCGGCGATGAGATGCCCGAGCACGGCTACGGTTCAATCGATGTCTCGTCGATCAAGCTGGGTGGCGTCGAGCTGTCTAGCAAAGCGAAGGTCGAAGACTCGCTGCTCAAGCTCAAGCTCGATACGCCAGTTGGACCCGGAAGCGTCGTCGAAGTCGATCTGGAGTTTGTCACCAAGCTGCCCAAGACGTTTGCGCGCTCGGGCTACTCGGATGACTTTCACGCCGTCGCACAGTGGTTTCCCAAGCTCGCGGTCTTCGAGTGCGACAAGTCCGGCGATCGCTGCGGCTTCCGTGCGCACCAATATCACGGCTTCACCGAGTTCTTTTCCGATCACGGCAGCTACGAAGTCACCGTCGATGTACCCGAAGCATTTGTCGTCGGAGCCACCGGCATCCAGATCGCCGAGCAGAAGAAGGACGGACGCAAGCAGCTCACCTTCCGCGCCGACGATGTCCGCGACTTTTCCTGGTTCGCCGATCCCAAGTTTGTCGAATACAAAGCCACCATCGGTGACAGCCTCGGTCCCGTCGAGCTGCGCGTGCTAAACCGTCCCGGTCTACAGGGCTTCGATGCGCGCCATCATGCCGCCGTTCAGTCGGCACTCCTCGAAGGTGAGCAGCGCTATTTTCCGTATCCGTACAAGAACGTCACCGTCATTGTTCCGCCCAAAGACAGCGGCGGCGCGGGCGGCATGGAATACCCGACGCTCATCACCAGCTTCCTAAGCCCACTTCCAGCGGGAGTGCGCACCGTCGAAGGCGTCGACGCCCACGAGTTCGGTCATCAGTGGGTTCCGATGATGGTGAGCTCCGACGAAGTGCTCGATGCCTGGCTCGACGAAGGACTCAACCAGTACTTCACGTCCCAAGCGATGAATCGGCTGTATCCCGGCGGATGTTCGTCGGTGAGCCTGGCCGGATTTTGTCTCGGCGATCACGATGTCGACTGGATGAGCGCTCGCAGCGTCTATCGTCGCATGCCACTATCGACACCGAGCTTTCGCCTGAGCGGTCGCACCTACGGCGCGATGACCTACGCCTACACCGCGCAGATGCTGCGCAGCCTGGAAAACTACCTGGGCCCCGAGCGGATGCGAAAAGCCATGCGTCACTACGCCGAGCGATATCGCTTCCACAAGCCTCGCGGCGCGGACTTCATGGCCGCCATCAGCGAGAGCGCGGGCGAAGACCTAAGCTGGTTTTGGAATCAAGCGGTCTACTCGACGCGCGTCGCCGACTACGAGGTGATGTCGATCGAAAACCTGAAGCACGAGCTGGCCTTTGGTCTGTGGGACTGTCCACCTCGCGCTGCGACGCTGCCCGACGAGATCGAAGTGCCCGAAAACGAGCGCGCCGAGTGGCTGCGCAAGATCTCCGAATCGAACGAGGCCGCGTGTCAGGGCAAGCCTGCGGGTCGGCAAGAGCTAAGTCCTCCGTCGGAAAAAGACAAGAAGGCAGCCGCCAAGAGCAAAGAAGCGCAGCTCTTCGACGGAACGGTAACGCTTCGTCGTCGCGGAGAGATGATCTATCCCATCGATGTTCTGGTTCGCTTCGAAGATGGCAGCGAGGAGCAGCTGTCGTGGTCGCTCGCCGAGCAGAGTGCGCATCCCGAAGAGAGGCTGAAGATCGTTCGCTTCTATCGTCGCGCAGCCATCGATCGAGTCGAGGTGGATCCACAGCGCAAGCTGGCACTCGACGAAAAGCGCATCAACAACGGACTGCTCGCCAAGCCGAACATGCGTCCGGTGACAAAACTGTTTTTGACCCTCGCGGGCTGGGTGCAGACCGCGCTCGATCTCATCGCGCTCTGAGCGACGGAAGGAACCAGCCATGCAAGAGCAACTACATCTTCCCGATTCCGCGCCAACCGTCTCGTCGCAAGGAGTGCTTTCGGCGCTTCAGCGAGGACTTAGCAAGGTTCAGAGCACGCCGCTGCTTGTCATCGGACTGACCCTGACATCGCTGTTTGCTTCGCTGTGTGCGACGCTGCCCGCTCGAGCGGTGCTCCGGGACGCGCTGGGAAACCGACCGCTGGCCGAAAAGCTCGCGCGCGGCGAATACGATGTCGGCTTTATCGAAGTACTCAGCGACAACCCGGCGGGAGTCGCTGCGGTTTCGTCGGTGCTGCTCATCGCGCTGCTGTGCTTCTTTTTGCTTCAGTCGCTGATCGCTGGCGGCATCGTGTCCCGACTGAGCCCGTCGACCGCGTATCGAGCGGTACCGCCCGGACAGTTCCTGGTTCGCTGCGCCGAGTCCGCCGTGTCGATGCTCAAGCTGGAGCTACTGTTCGGTCTGGCGGTCCGCACACCGCTGCTGCTGCTGGTGGCTGCGGCGGCGGGCATGTCCGTCGGATGGAGCAAGGCCGCCGAGCTGGCCTGGCCGACGATTGTCCTGCGGGTGGCGCCGGTCTTTTTGACCTTCGCGACGCTGTGGTCGGTCGGTAGCATCTGGCAGACGCTGGCTCGGATGAAGCGTCTCGACGATGAGACGCTGTCGGCCTGGCAGTCACTGCGCGCGGGCTTTTCGCTGCTTGTTCATCGTCGCGTCATCCTCGGAGCGCTGCTGCTCGCGGTGCTCAGTGTGATTGCACACCTCGGTCTGCTCATCACAGGTCGCTCGCTCGTCACCACGCTGGACGCCAAGCAGCTCGTGCTCTGGGCGTTTGTGCTGCGTCAGGGCTTTTCTCTGCTAAAGACCGCTGTCTCGATGCTGCTCATTGCCGCCACCTGCGAGCTGGCCGACGAGTCGTAAGCATCCCTTGCACGGCTGTGTGCGATTCCAAGCAAGCCACGATGAAGCGGGCTGCTTTGTGGCCTTCCTGGCTGCTATAATCGGCGCAGCTCATGCGTCCGACGCAGCCAGCCAGCGATTTTCCCAGCCCGCGAGCTTTGCGTAGAGCACGACACTGCTCGACGGAAAACGAGCGTCTGCGCCGTGTAAATGGACGCGCAATCAGCGTGCTCTGTGCGCTGCTACTGACCGCCGCAGCCCAGGCCCAAGCCGACGAGCCCGGCGCACAGAGTCCGACACCAGCGACGACCAGTTCCGCACCTGCGACGACCAGTTCCGCACCTTCGCCCGACGTCGCAGCCAGTGCTGTACAGCCCACAACCAGTGCCTCTTCGACGGTCACAAGCGATCAGCTAAGCGATCTGGATCGTCGCACGCGCGACATCCGTGATCAGGTGTTCCGCAGCAAAGCGCGCCTGTCGCTGCTGACGGAAACGCTGCTCGGCTCGGCGCAAGGTGGAGCCAAGCTCGTCGTCGTCCAAAAAGACCAAATGGGACGGCTGTACCAGATGGTCAAGGTCAGCTACCAGCTCGACGGTCGCGAGGTCTACGTTCGCAGCCTAGAGCCCGGTCGTCCCACCGATTCGAAAGAGCAAAACGTCTACGACGGCAACGTCCGACCCGGAGATCACACGCTGGCCATCGCTGTGACCTATCGCGGCGACGGAAACAAAGTGTTCTCTTACTACGACCAGTATCAGTTCACCGCCAAGGCGGCGCATCGCTTCAGTGTCGTCGACGGACAGACGACGCGGCTGGAAGTGCGCTGCTTTGAAAAAGGCAACCCGATGCTGGTCCGTGTGGAAGACCGTCCCGCCTTCGACTTCCGAGTCGAGAGCACCAAGAAGGCCAACTGACGTGCGTCGTACGCCTTGCATATCCTCGTCGAAAGCGCCTGGCCTATCTGGGTACACTCGCCGGATTTTGACCTTGGGTTTCGTCGGAGCGCTCGGGCTGCTAACGCCAATCCTTGGACCGTCGCAGTCCGCCGTCGCAGCCGATCAAGCGGCCATTCCTCTGTCGCAGGCGCTCGATCAGCTCGAGAGCGCGGTCACAGGACTTGAAGGTGCGATTCCGACGGGAACAACTCCGGCACGAAGCGATGAAGCCAAGTCGCAGCCGACGCAGACACGCTCTCCGCAGCGCATCATCGACGACGCCCGCACGCTGTATGATCGCAGGCTGTTCGCCGCAGCTTCGTCGCTGATCCTGGAACAGCGAAGCCTCCAGCCAGCACTGGCTGACCTTCCCGACGCGCTGCGACTGCTGGCCGACGCGCTGACGGAACAGGGAGATCTACGCGGAGCCAAAGCCCAGCTCGTCGCGCTTGTGTCGAAAAAGTCGAGCGATGGCGAAGCCTTGGCAAAGCTCGTCGCGCTGTCGACGCAGCTTGGTCCAGATCCGCAGGAAAAGACCTGGCTCAGCCAGCTTGCGGCGCTGCCACCGTCGAGCCAGCCAGAGTCCGCCGTCTATCTGCGCGGCAAGCTTTTGTTTCTGCGTGGGGATGCGCAAGGCGCGATCGATGCGCTCAGCGCGGTCCCGGACTCGAGTGCCTATTTTTATCGTGCGCACTACGTCGTCGGAGCCGCGCAGGTTCAGGTCGGCAAGCTCGACGGAGCACTGTCTACCTTTACGGCACTTGCGGACAGACCGCTTCCGCGTCGCGACGACGATCTTCGCATCGTCGAGCTATGCAACATGGCGCTCGGACGAATTTTCCACGAGCGCGGCGACAGCAAAAAAGCGCACGACTTCTATCTGCGCATCTCGCAAAAAAGCAGCCTGTTCAAAGACGCGATCTACGAAGCCTCGTGGTCGGCGCTGAAAGCTGGTGACTCGGAGCGTGCGGAGCAGTCGCTGAAGCTGCTGCTCTTGGCGTATCGTGACGAGCCGTCGACGGCGCTTCCGGTGGCTGAAGCCAAGCTGTTCTTGGGCAACTTGCTTCTCCGTCGAGGAGAACCCGATGCGGCTGCCGAGTATTTTTCCAACACACGCGCAGAGCTGACGCCGCTCGTCGAAAAGCTACAGCTTGACCTGGGTAGTGCGCCGACGTTTACCGATAGGCTGCGCGGTCAGCTGGGATCGGTGAAAGCGCCGCTGTCGCTGCAAACGCTGGCTCATCCGTCGCTGATTGCTTCGCTGCGCGGCGATGAAGTGCTGACCCAGCTGCAAGCGACCGATCGTGAGCTGTACTCGACGAGGATTGCGCTTGAAGAGCAGGAACAAGCGCTTCGTCAGGCCGCGCGTCGACCCGAGCCAAGTGGAGCAAGCTCCGTCGGTGCAGCCGATCTGTCCGAGCCACGCAATCGTAGCCTGGCGCTGTATCGCTATCTCGTCGCGCTGCATCGAGCGAGCGGTGATCGCCTGGATGCGCTGTTTGCGAGCGTCGCGACGGCGGAAGAAAAACAGCAGCTTCAGTCGCTGTCACAGCGTCGTGAAGCGGTGTCCAAATCACTGGCAGAGCCCAAAGGCGGCAACGATCCGCTCGATGGAACCAGCCTGGCCCGTCGCAGTCACGCAGAGCTGCTGGGCGAAGAAGGACCGCTGTATCTGCACCTGCTGCTTCGTTTGCCGACGGGATCGCGCGCACAAGCCGATGAGATGCTCCAGGCGCTCGGTCGGGCGACGACGATCGAGCGTCGGCTGCGTGACGCGATTGGCAAGCTGGATCGGCTGCTCGATGTGCGCGTCGGCAACATGCAAAGCCAGCTTGCGTCGGAGCGCGACAGCCTGCGTCAGCAACAAGAAGCGCTTGAGAAGCTGTCGTCGGACACCGCGCAGATCGTCGGACAAGCAGCGTGGGCAAAGCTGTCCCAGACGGCGGATCAGTATCGTGAGCTGCTGATTTCCGCCGAGGCTGGCATCGCCGAAGTGGCGTGGGCCCGTCGTCAGAAGTCCAGCGACGAGCTGGCGCAGATTCAGCACGATCAGCAGCGCGAGCTGCGAATGCTCGACGATGCGTTTGCGCTGCCCGAAGACAACAAGCCTGCAGCCAAGCCGCCGTCGCAGCCGCTGGTTTCTGCGATGACAGAGCAAGCTCCGCAGACCAAGCCCGAAGAAGTGCCGCTGCCGAGTGAGCTGCCGCCCGAGCTGGCCGCTGATTATCGTCGCTATTTCGAGGCGGCGCGCAGCTACAAGCAAGTGCTCGACGAGGTCGGACGCGAAGGCTACAAGCAGCGACGAAACAGCCTCAAGAGTGACTTTGCCGATCGACTGACCCGCGAAGAAGCGAACGAAAAGAAGCTGCGCGCCGAAGCGATCGTCGAGCTGGAGCGATTTTTAGGTCGTCATCCGCAGCATCCGCGTCACTCACCCGAGGCGATGTTCCGTCTGGCGGAGCTGCTCTTTGAGCGCACAAATGAAGCGTTCATCGGTCAGTCCAAGTCGCAGACCGGCGAGCTGGTCGCGCTGCCCGAGTACGGTCCATCGGTGGAACTGTATCGTCGGCTGCTGCGCGACTTCCCGAGCTATCGCAACAATCACCTGGCGACGTATCTGCTTGGTTACTGCCTCGGGGAAATGGATCACGACGACGAAGCGCGCCAAGCGTTTCTCGGTCTGGTCTGCGCGAACAAATATCAGCCGCTTGCGACGCCTGCGCCGCCGGTGGGACGCAAAAACAAGCCTCCGTACGATGGCTGCGAGGCGCTTCCGTCGGACCCGAAGCTGCGCGCCGAGACCTGGACGCGCCTGGGTGAACATCACTTCGATCGAGGAGAACTCGACGCGGCGATCTTTGCGTACCAGCAAGCGGTGCCGTTCCGAGAGCCGCCGTATTTCGACAAAGCGCTCTACAAGCTGGCGTGGTCGTTTTATCGATCGGATCGCTTCGTCGACGCGGTGAAGCACTTCGACGAGCTGGTCGTGCTGGCGGATCAGAAAAAGCTCGGTGAGCCCGGCAAAAAAGAAGGCTTTGCGCTGCGCACCGAGTCGGTTCAGTACCTGGCGCTGTCGTTTGCCGAGCGTGACTGGGACGGCGACGGCAAAGACGATCCGGTGTCGGGACTTTCCCGCGCGGAGCTGCACTACAAAGGCCGAGAGAGCGAGCCGCACGTTCGCGAGGTGTTCCAGCGAATGGGCGACGTGCTGTTCGATCGAACCGAGTACGCTCGCGCCGCTGAGGTGTATAAGCGCGCCATCGCGATGTGGCCGCTCGCCGCCGAAAACCCGCGCATTCAGGATCGCGTGGTGCAAGCGATGGAGCGTCTGCGAAACTTCGAGCAAGCCCTGCGTGAACGAGAGCAGCTTGCGCGAACCTACGTCGAAGGCAGCGACTGGGCGAAGCAGAACCACGACAACGATGCAGCGCTGACGGAAGGTCTGAAGCTGGCCGACGCGGCGCTGATGAACGTGGTGCTGCGTCGTCACGAAAGCGCGCAGAAGCTGCGTGAGCAAGCGCAAGCGAAGTCCGATCCGAAGCTGCGCGAGCAGGCGATCGAGGAATACCGACAGGCCGCAGCCTCGTACGAGGCGTACCTGAAGCAGCATCCGAACAGCAAGGATCGCTACGAATACAGCTATTACCTGGCGGAGTCGCTGTTCTTTGGCGAAAAGTATCCCGACGCTGCCGAGGCGTACGAAAAGGTCCGCGACGCGGATCCGAAGGGCAAGTACGTCGAAGACTCTGCGTACGGTGCAATCAAGGCACGCGAAGCAGTCGTCTCGGCGCTGTATCGAGAGCAAGTGGCGCAGAAGCTCGGTGGTGAGCCGCCGCTGCCGCAGACGGGCAAGCTGACACCGCCGGTGACGCCGATTGCGCTGCCGGATGACGTGGCCAAGCTCCAGGTTGCCTACGACCGCTACGTGACGCTGCTGCCGGATTCGGCCAAAATCGCGCTGTTTTCGTACAAAGCGGCGGAAATTGACTTCCGCTACCTGCGTTTCTCGCAAATGCGGCTGCGGATGGCCGATATCGTCCACAAGCACTGCAAAGATGAGCACGCGGTCGATGCCGGCAACGCGCTGCTTGTGTCGTACAACATCGAAGGCGATCTCGAAAAGCTCGAGGAGTGGACGGCGAAGCTCAAAGAGCGAGGCTGTGGCGGCGGCTCACAAGTCGCGCAGTCGCAGCAAGGCACGATCAAGAAGCTGTCGCAGCAGGTTCGCTTCAAGAAAGCCGAGCAGCTGCTTGCGCAGAAGCGCTTTTCCGAGGCTGCGTCGCTGTTCATCGAGCTGGTGGGACAAGATCCGCGCGGCAACGATGCCGACAAAGCGCTGTTCAATGCCGCCGTCGCACAAGAGAGCGATCGAAGGTATGGCGCAGCGACGGAAACGTACGAGCGGATCGTCAGCGAGTATCCGCAGAGCACGCTCGTCGATGAAGCGCTGTTCCGTGCGGCGGTGAACCATCAGCGGTTCTTCGAATACGACAAAGCGGTGACGGCGTATCAAAAGCTGGGCACCGAGCCTCGCTTCAAGTCGTCGACGCACCGTCACGATGCGCTCTACAACGCGGCGCTGATTGCGGAAAATGATCAGCGCTACTCGCTCGCGGCGGATCTGTGGAAGCAGTATGCGCAGAGCGACAAGACGAGTCCCGACGAAGCCGCGACGGCGCAGTTCCGAGCCGCGCTGTCGATTGAAAAGCTGGGAAGCAGCGCGCGCGCCGAGCAAGAGCTGTCGCAGTTCGTCGGTCGTTACGCGCAGACGCCAAGCGCCGCGCCGCAGGTGGTCGAAGCGTACGTGCGTCTTGGCAAGCTTGAGCAAAAGCAGGGAAATCCGTTCGACGCGACGGAAAACTACAAGCGGGCGGCGCAGCTCGGACAGAAGCTCCCGCCGGGCAGCGACGCAGCGGAATATGCGGCGGAAGCGGCGTTTCTGCTGGCGGAACAGAAGCTGCAAGAAGTCGAGCGGCTGAAGATCGGCGGCAGCGGCAAAGAGCTGGAAGGCTCGATCAGCGCGTTTAACAAAAAAGTGCAGGAAACCGTCGTCGTCTACGACAAGGTGCTGACCTATCGGCGCGCCAATCAGACGCTGGCGGCGTACTTTCGCATGGGCTACGTGTTCGAGCTGTACGCGAAGGCGTTCTTGGCGGCTCCGTGTCCGCCGGAAGTGCGACGGCTCGGGGCGGAAGCCTGCGACCTATATAAGAACAAGATCGAAGAAAACGTCGCGGGCATCGAGGAAAAGGCGCTCCAGCGCTACGCGGTGACGCTGGAACAGGCGCAGAAGCTCGGCGTGTCGAATCAGTGGACGAAGCTGGCTCGGCAGCGCGCAAACGCCTACAAGCCCGATACCTATCCGCTTACCAAAGACGAGCACGTCGCCAAGCAGCTGATTTTGCCGGGTCCGGTGGTGACGCAAGACAGCTCGGAGCTGGGCAAGCTGGCCAAGGAAGCGCGCGCGGCGATGTATGCCGGGCAGTACGAAAACGCGATTGTGCTCGGGAAGCTGGCGCTGGCCAAAGACGATCATCACGTCTCGTCGATGCTGGTGCTGGCGACGTCGTATTATTTCCTGGGCAAGCGCGAGCTGTCGGCAGCGATCGTCGGAATTTCGCAGACCATCGACGCAAACAATGCCGAAGGCTACGTGCTGCTGGGATTCTTGGCGCTGGCCAAAGACGATCGAATCGCAGCGACGGCAGCGTTTAAGAAAGCGACGGAGCTGGACCCAGCGTCGGGGCTCGCGTGGCACAACCTGTCGGCGATGTATCTGCTGGCGAAGAACTACGAGCAAGCGCTGTTTGCGTGTGAGCGCTCGACGGTGCTTTTGCCAGGACTGCTCACGACGCAGCTAAACCTCGGATCGGCGCTGCGCGGAATGCGTCGCTTCATCGAGGCTGACACCGCGTACAAAAAGGTCGTGTCCGCCGAGCCGCAGAATGCCGATGCGCTCTATAACCTCGGGATTCTGTATCTGGATGCACCGTCGATGCCGGGCTTCGATCCAGTCAGCCAACGGATGATCGCGATTCGCTATCTGGAATCGTATCAAGACGCGACGCGCGGCACGCGGGATGACTCTGCCGAGGCGTACATCAAAGATGCGCGCAGTGCGATCGAGCGAGAGCAGCGTCGTCAGAAGAAAAAGCCAACACCGACGAGCGCGGAGGGTTCGCAATGAGTCGATTCCAAGTGATGCTCGCCGTCGCGCTGCTGGTTCCGGCTTCTGTCAGCGCCCAAGAACCGACGACCGCTGCGACGAGTCCAAGCTCAGCGACGATGACGGACGCTGCAAATCCACCAGCGGCGACCACTCCGGCGACGACGACAAGCGCTGCCAATCCGACGGCTGCGGCGAGTCCGGCTGCGGCGAGTCCGGCTGCGACCGACGATCCAAACAAAGCCGCCGAGGCACAAAAGCCCGTCGATCCCGCGTCGATCAAGGTCGAAAGAACCTCGACAGGAGCCAAGCTGTTTCGCATCACCGAAGGTCTGGTCGTCGAAGGCCAGATGCAAAAACCCGCTGCGTTTTACGTTCTTCGCCGCGCTGCCATTCCTTACGACTACGCCGAGCTACGCAAGAGCTTCTTGCCGAAAATTGGCGCCGCCGTAAAGGCTCCGCCATTTTAGGTTTCTGACGATGAGCGCCTCTTCCCACGATCACGACGGAAAGTCCTCGGCACGCGCACTGCGGCTTGGCCTGTTTCTCGCTGGCAAGCCTCTTGAGGAGCGGCTGGTGCGCACCCCGCGAGAGGTCAGCATCGGCAAAGATGCGTCCTGTACGCTGATCGTGCCGCCGACCGAAGGGCTGTCAGGCAATACCACGCTGTTTGTCGCCGGAGACAAAGGCTGGATCCTTCAGTTTGGCGAAGAGTTCAAAGGTCGCGTCGCGCTCGGAGCGGAGCCGGTCAGCCTTCAGCAGCTCATCGACGATGGGGATGCCGTCGCGCACAAGTCGCAGTGGCAGCTTCCTCTGTCGAAAAATGCCAAGGGAGAGCTTCGCTTTGGCGATCTGAAGATCCTGTTTCAGCTCGTCGAGCCTCCGCCGCTTCTTGCAAAACCACAGCTTCCGTCGTCGCTGCGTCCTCAGCTTCTGACGACGCTGGATATGCGCCTTCTGCGGGTCGTGGCTGCGTCGTTTGCCGCGCACTTTGCGTTCGTGGTCTATCTGCGCGCGATGGAGCGTCCCAAGCCGCCCGCGATCGAGGAGATTCCCGAGCGCTTCGTGAAGATGCTGGTGCCCAAAAAGATCGAGCCGCCCAAGCCGCAGCAGGTCACCAAGGCCGAAGCAAAGAAGGTCGACGACAAGAAGCCCGACGACACCAAGAAGAAGACCGAGACGGCGCAGAACGACAAGCCGACGACGCAGCCGAAGAAGGAAGAAGATCCCGCCGCAGCCGCCGCTCGGGCCGCTGAGCAGCGCGCCAAGATGGAGCAGCAGCTTCAGACAATGGGCGTGCTCAAGATGCTAACGGCCAAAGGTGCCGACGGTGCGCTTGCGGATGCGCTGAAAAATGGCTCGAGCGATGGCGATCCCGACAAGGTCTTCCGTGAGGTCGGCGGCGTCGGTCCCGTCACTGGTCAGTCGGGTCTTGGCAGCGTTCGCGGTGGCGACGGAACCGGGCAGAGTCAGTCGATTGGCTCCCTGACGACGAGCGGTCCGCGTGAAGGCGTCGGCACCGGCGAAAAGACCGAAAAGAAGGTCCGCGCCGTGGTGCAAGAGTCGTCGCCGCAGGATCTCGATCCGGGCGATCTCGATCCAGGCCAAGTGGCCGCCAAGATTCGTCAGTATCGCGGCGCGATGGTTGCTTGCTACGAAGCGGCGCTCAAGCGCAACGCGACGCTGGCAGGCAAGATCACGCTGCGCTTTTCGGTAAACTCCGTCGGAAAAGTCAGCCACGTCGAGATCGAAGTCGACACGATGCACGACGACGACTTCGCCAAGTGCATCGTCGAGCGCGCGCAGTCGTGGCGATTCCCCGCACCCAAAGGCGGCGGCGAAGTGCAGTTTGCCTATCCGTTCATCTTCCAGTCGTCGAAGTAACCGGCCAAGCGATGATTCCGTCGCTGCTGATGCTGATTCGCATCCAGCAGCGCACGTCGCAGCGGCTGGCGAGCTAGACGAAGAAGTCGGGAATCAGCATCTCGCCGGGGACGTTCGCGTAGTGGTCGAGGTTGGTGATTCCCTCGGACGCGAGCACTTCATCGTCGACAAAGTAGTTGCCGGTGCAGCTTCGGCTCGGGCGCGTCAGGACGAAGTGTGCCGCGTCGCCCATGATGTCGGGCTTGCGGCTGCCACGCATGATCGTCTCACCGCCGAGCAGGTTGTTCACCGCTGCCGTCGCAATCGTCGTTCGCGGCCACAGCGCATTGACGGCGACTCCGTCGGAACGAAACTCTTCAGCCATGCCCAGCACGCACAGGCTCATCCCGAACTTGGCGATGCTGTACGCGACGTGCGGAGCAAACCAGCGCGCTTCAAAGTTCAGCGGCGGCGACAGGTTCAAGATGTGCGGATTTTCCGCCTTCAGCAGGTGCGGCAGACACGCCTGCGAGCAAGCAAACGTCCCGCGCACGTTGATCTGGTGCATCAGGTCGTAGCGCTTCATCGGCGTTTGTAGCGTGCCTGACAGATGAATCGCCGAGGCATTGTTCACCAGGATGTCGATTCCGCCAAAGCGATCGACCGCCTGCTTCACCGCCGCTTGGATCTGATCTTCACTGCGAATGTCGACGACACAGGGCAGCGCTTTGCCACCGGCACGCTCGATCTCTTCGGCTGCGGAATAGATCGTGCCCGGCAGCTTGGGGTTCGGCTCGGCGGTCTTGGCCGCGATGACAATGTTTGCGCCATCACGGGCCGCACGAACGGCAATCGCGAGGCCAATGCCTCGGCTTGCACCAGAGATGAACAGGGTCTTGCCTTGGAGCGAACGGGTCGTGGTCATGCTCTCTTTGGTATCACACTCCGCCGTGACTCGGGGAATCGCAGTTGCGCGCGGAAAGTCGCTCGAGTCCAAGTCTGGACAGAGTCATTTGCGCTCCTCTACTATGTAATTGAAAATGCGGATCTTTTTGTTACTGATCACGCTGTGGATGGGGCTGGAAGCCAGTGCGCAGGCCGTCCCGCCGCAGCCTGAGCCGCCCGCCGGGCGCAATGTGGTGCTGGTGATCATCGACGGAGTTCGCCAGCAAGAGTGGGGCGGTCGTGCCGTCGACGACGCAGGAAAGCCCGTCAAGCTCAGCGAGCTGTTTCCGGTGCTGCTCAAGCTGCGTCAGCGCGGACTGTGGCTTCCGAATGTCGCGATCTCCAATCCCGCCGGGGTCAGCCTGCCCGCCTACGCCGACATCTTTGCGGGGCGACGGCAGGAAAAGATCCTCAGCAACTATCCGCCCGCCGAGGACTTTCGCACGCACTACCCGACGCTGATGCAAGAAGCGCAGAAGCAGCTTCGGCTCGGCTTCGATGGTGTGTCACTGATCGCGTCGTGGGCGCCGCTGTGTCAGATCGCAGCGCTCGCGCCACTTCGACCCGAAGAAGAGTTTTACCGAAGCTGTTCCTTCAAATCGAACGCGCCCCAGACCGCCGAGCCGCCGCTGTTTTTCAAGCCCGAGGTCTACGGAGGCTCACGCACCGACATCGATACCTTCGTCGACGTGCTTCGAGAAGTGCCCAAGCGTCATCCGCGCCTGCTCGTGATTCACCTGGGCGACGCCGACGAAGAAGCGCACCTTCACGCCCGCGTTCAGCGCAAGCTCGGTCAGCACTACGGCATCTTTCACTATCACCAAGCGCTGCGGCAGGACGACTACCTGCTCGGGAGAATCTGGGACGCGCTGCAGTCCGATCCGTTTTACCGAGACAACACCTACCTGATCGTGACGACCGATCACGGACGAGACACCGCCGAAGATCCCGCACAGTGGGCGTCTCACGGGCGCTGCATCGCGGAAAAGATTCGGACCAAGCCATGCTCGGGCTGTAGCGGCGTGTTTGCGCTGGCCGTGGGCCCCGGACTGACGGGCAAGACCGCGCGCGGAACCTACCTTCACACCGACATCGCACCGACGATCGCCAAGCTGCTGGGCATCCAGTTTCCATCTGCCACGGGCAAGCCCATTCGAGAGATCGTCGAGCCCGCCGCCCGCGCCCCACAGCGAACGGGACAGGGCGCGCCTCCGGTGTACTTGACCTTGCCGCCCCAGCCAATGACAGCCACAGTCGGCTCTCAGCCTGCGCCTGCCGTGTCTTCCGCCCAACCTGGCACACAACCTGGCGCACAACCACCACAAGCCCCGCCAAGCGCACTGGGCGCGGTTTCAGGCCCTACAGCGAGCCGTCCTGTGGCACCCGCTGTGCCCGCAGCCGCTCCGTAAGCCGTCCAGGGTCCAGCTCGACCTGTCCGCCCACGCTTCCCGCTTACGAAAGCCCGTGCCGCAGCTTCGCCGCATGCACCGTGTTGTGGAGCAGCATCGCAATCGTCATCGGCCCGACGCCCCCCGGAACCGGCGTAATCGCCCGCGCCCGCGTCTGGGCCACCGCAAACTCCACGTCACCGACCAGTCGCCCGTCCGCTAGACGATTGATGCCCACATCGAT
>ERZ724512.57-NODE-57-length-40787-cov-7.697363_pt1 | contig 40787 bp, 32 predicted proteins | sample MGYA00376045_ERZ724512 | MGnify/ENA primary metagenome ERZ724512 (study PRJEB28724, sample SAMN07190883) | activated sludge metagenome | isolation source: activated sludge of sewage treatment plant in Hong Hong | place: Hong Kong | collected 2016-03-17 ... | reverse complement strand
CCGGCCGGCATCCGCGCCGCGGCGGCCAGCCGGCTCAGCGGGTCTTCGTACGCCGGCCGGACCTGGGTCAGCGGCAGGCCCAGGTTCTCGGCGACGCCGCTCAGCACCGCGCGCGGGGCGTCGGGGTCGACCGCGGAGCCCTCCGGCGGTTCGGCCCACGGGTCGGCCAACAGCGTCTCGTCGCGCCACAGCGGTTGCCCGTCGGTACGCCAGATGAGTCCGATCTGCCAGCGCGGCAAGGGTTCTCCCGGATACCACTTGCCCTGGCTGCGCTGCACCAGGCCGGTGGGCGCCCACACCTTCTTACAGCGCGCCGCCAGGACGGAGGCCCGCTGCCGCTTGTGCGGGCCGTCGGCGTCGGTGGTCCACTCCGGGTCGACCTGGTTGTCGATCGAGACGAAGGTGGGCTCACCACCCACGGTGAGCCGGACGTCCCCCGCGGCGAGCCGTTTGTCCACCCGCTCACCGAGTTCGACGATCGACGCCCACGCGGCCTCGGTGTACGGCAGCGTGACCCGCGGATCCTCGTGGATCCGGGTGACGGTGTTGCTGAAATCCAAAGCGGTCTCGGCGATTCCGGTTGAGCCGGTGATCGGCGCGGACGACGCCGGGTGCGGGGTGGCCGACAGCGGGATGTGGCCTTCGCCGGCGAACAGGCCGGACGTGGCGTCCATGCCGATCCAGCCGGCGCCGGGGATGTAGACCTCGGCCCAGGCGTGCAGGTCGGTGAAGTCGGCGGCCGGGCCGGAGGGACCGTCGAGCGCCTCGATGTCGGAGGTCAGCTGAACCAGGTAGCCGGAGACGAACCGGGCGGCCAGGCCCAGTTGGCGCAGCACCGAGACCAGCAACCAGGCCGAGTCCCGGCATGAGCCGATCCCCGACCGCAACGTGAAGTCCGGCGTCTGCACCCCCGGTTCCATCCGGACGCTGTAGCCGATGTCGGTGTTGACGGCCCGGTTGAGCGCCACCAGGAAGTCGATGGTGCGGGTGCCGGGGATCACCGGGAAGTTGCGCACCCATTCCTGGACGAGTGGGCCGGGACCGGAGCCACCCCCTTCTTCCTGGCCCTCGTCGACCGGACGCAGATAGGGCTCCAGGTCCTCCTGCAGCGCCTTCGGGTACTCGAAGGGATAGGCCTCGGCGTACTCCTCGATGAAGAAGTCGAACGGGTTGATCACCTTCATGTCGGCGATCAGGCCCACGGTGATGCTCAGCCGCCGCGTGCGGTTCGGGAAGACCACCCGGGCCAGGAAGTTGCCGAAGGCGTCCTGCTGCCAGTTGACGAAGTGGTCGGCGGGTTCGATCTCCAGGGAGTACGCCTCGATCGGGGTGCGGGAATGCGGCGCCGGGCGCAGCCGGATGACGTGCGGGTACACCTCCACCAGGCGGTCGAAGGTGTAGCTGGTGCGGTGCTCCAGCGCCACTTTGATTCCCATGCGTGTCATCCCAGCACAAGGTCCGGGTGCGCGCATCGCACGCGGATGTCCGACCGGGAAAGCACCCCTGACGACGTCCGCAACGCGCGATACTCCGTCAGGTGGATGAGAAGACATTGCACGCCGCGGACACCGTCGATGTTGTCGTCGTCGGTGCGGGTTTCGCCGGCCTCGGCCTGCTCTACCGGCTGCGCGAGCTCGGTTTGACCGTGCGCGCTTTCGAAGCCGGCGACGACGTCGGGGGCACCTGGTACTGGAACCGCTACCCCGGCGCGCGGGTCGACATCCCCAGCATCGACTACATGTTCAGCTTCGACCCCGACTGGCGCAGCGACTGGGAGTGGTCGGAGAAATACGCCACCCAACCGGAGATCCTGCGCTACCTCGAACACGTCGCCGACAAGTTCGACCTGCGCCGCGACATCCGGTTCGGCACCCGCGTCACCCACGCCGAGTGGGACGACGCAACGTCCACCTGGCGGGTGCGCACCGACCGAGGCGACGATGTCTGCTGCCGCTTCCTGGTGATGGCGACCGGCTGCCTGTCGATGCCCAAGGACCCGGACGTCGAGGGTCTGCAGCGGTTCACCGGCGAGGTCTACCTGACGGGCCGCTGGCCACACGAACCCGTCGACTTCACCGGCAAGCGGGTCGCGGTGATCGGCACGGGATCCTCTGGCATTCAGGCGATCCCGCTGATCGCGCAGCAGGCCCGGGAACTGCTGGTGTTCCAGCGCACTCCGTGCTTCGTCATGCCCGCCCGCAACGGGCCGCTGACGGCCGACAAACTCGCCGGCCTTGACGACGAACCGGCCTACCGTGCCGCGGCCCGCGCGTCGTTCGGCGGGGTGCCCGTCGAGCGCACCGAGACAATGGCCTACATGGCCTCGCCGGAGGAACGCCGGGAACGCTACGAGCGTGCCTGGCAGCTCGGCGAACTGCTGGAGGTCCTCAACATCTACGCCGACATGATGAGCAACCCCGCGGCCAACGACGAGCTCGCCGAGTTCTTCCGCGCCAAAATCCGTTCGGCCGTGGATGATCCGCGGACCGCCGACGCCCTGTGCCCCACCGAATATCCGGTCGGGGCCAAACGGCTCGTCCTCGACACCGGCTACTTCGAGACGTTCAACTCGCCGCATGTGCGCCTGGTCGACCTGCGCGCGCAGCCGTTGCGGACCGTCACCGAAACCGGGATCGACACCGACGGTGAGTCATTCGAGGTGGACACGATCGTGCTGGCGACCGGATTCGACGCGATGACCGGCGCGCTGGCGGCCGTCGACATCGTCGGCCGCGATGGTGTGCGGCTGAAAGACACCTGGGCACAAGGCCCTTCGACCTACATGGGACTGACCGTCTCGGGGTTCCCCAACCTGTTCCTGATCACCGGCCCGGGCAGTCCGTCGGTGCTGTCGAACATGGCGGTGTCGATCGAACAGCACATCGAATTCGTCACCGACGCCCTGGCGTATCTGCGCGCGCACGGCTTCGACACGATCGAGCCGACCGAGCTCGCCGAAGCCGGCTGGATGCGTCACGTCGCCGACGCCGCGGCGATAACCCTTTTCCCCCAGGCGAATTCGTGGTACATCGGGGCCAACGTGCCCGGCAAGCCGCGGGTGTTCATGCCGTACGCGGCGGGCGTCGACGCGTACGCGGCCGTCTGCGCCGAGGTCGTCGAGCGGGGCTACCTCGGCTTCCGGCTGTCCGGACCCGGCAAGACCGTGTGCAACGACGGCGAGGTGCGCCGGCTCCAGCCCGACATCCAGGCCGTGCTCGAGCAGATGGCCGAAATGGGCCTGCCGCCGCTGGAGTCCCTGCCCGTGGCCGAAGCGCGTGCGCTCTGGACGGCGTCGGTCGCGGCGTATCCCCCCGGCCCCGAGGTCGGCGAGATCGTCGACGGAACCCTGCCCGGCGCAGACGGCGACCTGGCCTATCGGCTCTACCGGCCGGCCACCCCGGGCCCGCACCCGGTGATCGTCTACTGGCACGGCGGCGGCTGGGTGCTGGGCGACGCGGCGTCCGACGACCCGCTGTGCCGGGACCTGTGCGTGCGCACGGATGCCCTGGTGGTCTCGGTCGACTACCGGCACTCCCCGGAGCATCCGTTTCCCGCCGCCGTCGACGACGGTGTCGCGGCGCTGCGCTGGGTCGCCGAGCACGCCGCCGAACTGGGTGGGAGACCCGACCGACTGGCCGTCGCCGGCTGGAGCGCCGGCGGCAACATCGCGGCGGTGGTCTGCCGGCTCGCCCGCGACCACGGGGGTCCGCGGATCCTCGGGCAGGCGCTGCTGACCCCGGCGGCCGACACCCGCCCATCCCCGTCGCGGGCGCAGAACGCCGACGGCTACGGGCTGACGGCCAGCCTGATGGAGTGGTTCGAGGAGAACTACCGCGCCGGCGCCGATCCCGACGATCCGCGGCTGGCGCCGCTGCGGGCCGCCGACCTGTCCGGACTGCCCCCGGCCGTCGTGGTCACGTGTGAGTTCGACCCGCTGCGCGACGAGGGCGACGCCTACGCCGCCGCCCTGGCCGCGGCGGGGGTTCCGACCGAGCATGTGCGGGCCCGCGGCCACACCCACCTGTCACCGACGATGGTCGACCTGGTGGTTTCCGGCGCGCCGGTGCGCGGGGAGTTCGCCGCCGCGTTGCGCGGCTTCCTCGGCACTCAGGCCTGATCGGCTCGGGTGAGCTCGAAGATCGGGATCACCCGGTCGGTTCTGGCCTGGTAGCCGGCGAAGTTCGGCGCCTGCGCGACGACATCCGGATACACCTCGTCGCGCTCGTCGCGGGACAGTTCGCGGGCCGTGACGTCGTAGGAGTCCGCACCGACCTCGATCCGCGCCCGCGGCCGGCCGCGCAGGTTGTGCGCCCAGGCCGGGTCGCGCGCGGCGCCGGCATAGGCCGCCATGATCAGCATGCGGCCGGCCACGCTGACGTACACCAGCGGTGAGAGCCGCGGCGCGCCGGACCGCGCGCCGGTGGTGTGCAGCAACAGGACGGTGCGGCCCTCGAACGGACCGCCCACCACGCCGCGGTTGGCGCGGAACTCCTCGACGACGGCCGTGTTGAAATCGGCCGGGCCGGTCATGTCGTCGCCGGCTCGGGTTTCGCGTCGATGCCGGACTCCTTGCGCTGCTGTTCGGTGATCGGCGCGGGCGCCTCGGTCAACGGGTCGATGCCGCCGCCGGTCTTCGGGAACGCGATGACTTCGCGGATCGAGTCCTCACCGGCCAGCAGCGCGGTGATGCGGTCCCAGCCGAACGCGATGCCGCCGTGCGGCGGCGCGCCGAAGGTGAACGCCTCCAACAGGAATCCGAACTTGTCGGTCGCCTCGTCGTGGTCGATGCCCATCATCGCGAACACCCGCTCCTGGATGTCGCGGCGGTGGATACGAATGGACCCGCCGCCGATCTCGTTGCCGTTGCAGACGATGTCGTAGGCGTTGGCCAGCGCGCTGCCCGGGTCGGTGTCGAACGTCGCCTCGAATTCGGGTTGGGGCGCGGTGAACGCGTGATGCACCGCGGTCCACGCGCCGGAGCCGACGACGACGTCACCGGAGGCGGCGGCCTCGTCGGCGACCTCGAACAGCGGCCAGTCCACCACCCAGGTGAACGCCCAGGCGGCCGGGTCGATGAGGTCCAGCCGCTTGGCGATCTCGATCCGGGTGGCGCCCAGCAGGGCGCGGCCGTTCTTGGCGGTGCCCGCCGCGAAGAACACGCAGTCGCCCGGGTTGGCTCCGACGTGGGCGGCCAGCCCGTCGCGCTCGGCGTCGGACAGGTTCTTGGCCACCGGCCCGGACAGTTCGCCGTCCTCGCCGATCAGCACGTAAGCAAGCCCCTTGTGCCCGCGCTGTTTGGCGAACTCCTGCCAGCCGTCCAGCGTGCGGCGCGGCTGCGACGCCCCGCCCGGCATCACGACGGCACCGACGTAGGGCGCCTGGAACACCCGGAACGGGGTGTCCTTGAAGTAGTCGGCGCACTCGACGAGTTCCAGGCCGAAGCGCAGGTCCGGCTTGTCCGAACCGAACCGGCGCATCGCCTCGTCGTGGCCGATCCGCGGCAACGGCAGCGGCAGGTCATAGCCGATCAAGGACCATAGAGCCTTGAGGATCTGCTCGGAGACGGCGATGACGTCGTCGGCCTCGACGAAGCTCATCTCCATGTCGAGCTGGGTGAACTCGGGCTGGCGGTCGGCGCGGAAATCCTCGTCGCGGTAGCAGCGCGCGATCTGGTAGTAGCGCTCCATCCCGGCGACCATCAGCAGCTGCTTGAACAACTGCGGGCTCTGCGGCAGGGCGTAGAAGCTGCCGGGCTGCAGCCGCGCGGGCACCAGGAAGTCGCGGGCCCCCTCGGGCGTCGAGCGCGTCAGCGTCGGCGTCTCGATCTCGACGAAGTCGTGCTCGGCCAGCACGGCGCGGGCGGCGGCATTCACCTTGGAGCGCAACCGAATTGCGCGTCCGGGCGCGTCCCGGCGCAGATCCAGGTAGCGGTACCTGAGCCGGGTCTCCTCACCGGCGAGCTCGTCGAGCTGGAACGGCAGCGGCGCGCTCTCCCCCAGTACCGTCAGCGACGTCGCGTTGATCTCGATCTCACCGGTGGGGATCTCGGCGTTGGCGTTGCCCTCCGGACGGACCTCGACGACGCCGGTGACGGCGACGCAGAACTCGGCGCGCAGCCGGTGCGCCCGGGCCAGCACGTCCGCGTCCCGGAACACCACCTGGGCGACCCCGCTGCCATCGCGCAGGTCGATGAAGATGACCCCGCCGTGGTCGCGGCGGCGTGCCACCCAGCCGGCCAGGGTCACCGTCTGACCCGCGTCGGCGGCCCGCAACGACCCGGCATCGTGACTGCGCAGCACAAACACTCCCTAGTGGTTCGATCGGAAGACGACCGCCCAAGTCTAGAGGGACGCCAGTATGCTGCCGCCCATGCCCAAGCGCCACCCCTGCCAACGCGTCGGCCTCGACTTCGTCGACACCGCGCCGTTCCGGTTCGTCAGCACGGTGGACCTGGCGATCACTCCCGAGCAGTTGTTCGAGGTGCTGGCCGACGCCGAGTCCTGGCCGCACTGGGCGACGGCGATCACGAAGGTCACCTGGACGTCACCGGAGCCGCGCGGTGTGGGCACCACCCGCACCGTGGACATGCGCGGCGGCATCACCGGCGACGAGGAGTTCCTGGCCTGGGAACCGTTCAGCCACATGGCTTTCCGGTTCAACGAGTCCACCACCGGGGCGATCACCGCATTCGCCGAGGACTACCGGGTCGTTCCGACGGCCGCCGGCTGCCACCTGACCTGGGTGATGGCGATGAAACCGAACGGGTTGGCCGGCCGGCTCGGCATGACGCTCGGAAAACCGGTGATGGGCTGGGTGTTCCAGCGGTTCCTGTACAACCTTCGCCGCTACAGCGACGAACGGTTCGCCACCGCCCGCGGTTGACCCTCCCCGTTACTGAACGAAACCAACTGCCGCGCAACGGGTCTCGATCCCGTCAGCCCAGTCCTTCCCAGGCCTGCCGGCGCACCCGGTCGGGGTCGTCGACGGTGACGTCGCGGGTCGTGCCGATCACCCGCGTCGCCCGCCGCGGCACCTCGTACGCGGGCCAGTCCGCCGGCATCGACCCATGGGCCGCGAAGTCCAGCCACGTGCGCTGCATGCGGCGGCCCACGGCGGGCTGCACGTGCCGGCCCAGCGGATGCAGTTTGCGGCCCAGATACGAGCCGTAACTGTGGTGCACGTGCACGATCTCACTGCCGTGCGTGGCGCCGAGGCCCAGCGCCCGCAACGTCGAGGTCACGTGGTCGAACCGGTAGACGTAGGTCGGCGCGCGGCCGCTGTAGGCGTCGGCGAACGCCCATGAGGGCGCCCCGAACATGGCGTCCGAGCCGAACGTGAGCAGCGCCCGGCGGCGCGGATAGCCCGGGTACGCCGAGAGCACCCGCTTCGGGGCGTCGGGGGCCACCCGCGCGAAGAACGCGTCGATCAGCGGGGCGGTGGTGGGCAGCATCGGCGGGCGCGACCAGCCGAACATCGACGCCTCGTGGCTGTTGGTGCCGACGATCAGCGGCAGCCGCGCGATCGCACCGGTGCGGGCGGCGTCGATGGGGTGCCGCGGCAGCAGCTCGGTGCCGAAGGTGAGGCCGTAGGCCAGCGTCGGCGAGGTCTCGACGCTGCGCAGCTGTTGACGGCCCGCCGCGCGGCGCAGGTCGCGCTGCGGCATCTCCTTGAGTTCGCCCGGCGACACGCCCAGATCGGCCAGGAACCGCCGCGCCTGCCGCGCACGGGCCTCCCGGTCGGCGATCAGCGGCAGTGCCGGCGACTGCGCGATCGCGCGGCCGAACAGGCCCTCCGCCGCCGGGCTGGCCAGCAAAGCCAGCACCGACGTCGCGCCGGCCGACTCCCCGAACACCGTCACCCGCCCGGGGTCGCCGCCGAACGCGGCGATGTTGTCGCGCACCCACCGCAGCGCGGCCAGCTGGTCGCGCAGGCACAGGTTGTCGTCGAACCCCTCGCCCAGGGACTCGAGTTCGAACCCGCCGAACACCCCGATGCGGTAGGTGACGTTGACGACCACGACGTTGCCGTTGGCCGCCAGCCGGGATCCGTTGTACAGCTGGAACTGGCCGGCCCCGAACACGAACGCCCCGCCGGGGATCCACACCATGACCGGTAACCCGGTGTTCTTGCGGGCGCCATCCGGCGACCAGACCGTCAGCGTCAGGCATGCCTCGTCGCGCTGTTTGGGGTCGTCGCGCCCTCGGCCGACGAACGTCTTGCCCTGCGGCGGCAGCGGCCCGTGCCGGGTGGCGTCCCGCACCCCGTCCCAGGGTTCCGGCGGCGCCGGGGCCAGGAAGCGCCGCGGTCCGACGGGCTGCCGCGCGTACGGCACACCCCGCCACACCGCGACCGTGCCCTCCCGCGTCCCGCGCACCGCACCGGCACGCGTAACGGCGGTGCTCTCGACTTCGTCCACGGCCGCCACGGCAAAATCGTAGTGTGCGAAGCTGTACGGCAAAGCGTTGCAGCGTGACCACGAAGAGGCGAGCATGACCTTCAACGAAGGTGTCCGGATCGACACCAGCCGTACCACGACCAGCGGTGGTGGCGGCGGCGGTTTCGGCGGCGGGTTCCCCGGCGGCGGTGGCGGAATCGCGGTCGGCGGCGGCATGCTCGGACTCGTCATCCTGCTGTTGACGCTGTTCCTCGGCGGCGATCCCGGCTCGGTGCTCAGCCAGCAGGCCATCGAGCCGCAGGGCGGCGTGGCCGCCCCCGGTTTCGACCTCAACGAGTGCCGCACCGGCAAGGACGCCAACGAGAAGATCGAGTGCCGGATGATCGCCACCGGCAACTCGGTGGACGGCGTGTGGAGCCAGCTGATGAAGGGCTACACCCCGCCGCACATGAAGCTGTTCCACGGCCAGACGAATACCGGCTGCGGTCCGGCGACCTCCGACGTGGGCCCGTTCTACTGCCCCGCCGACCAGGTGGCCTACTTCGACACCGACTTCTTCCAGGTGCTGACGGACCAATTCGGTTCCAGCGGTGGGCCGTTGGCCCAGGAGTACGTGGTGGCCCACGAGTACGGCCACCACGTCCAGAACCTGCTGGGCAACATCGGCAAGGCGCAGCAGGGCCCGCAGGGCGCCGAGGGCAACAGTGTGCGCACCGAGCTGCAGGCCGACTGCTACGCCGGGGTGTGGGCGCACTACGCGGCGATCACCAAACAGCCGGGCACCGATGTGACGTACCTGGAACCGTTGAGCGACAAGGACATCGCCGACGCGCTGTCGGCGGCCTCCTCGGTCGGCGACGACCGGATCCAGAAGGCGGCCACCGGCCGGGTCAACCCGGAGTCGTGGACCCACGGGTCGTCCCAGCAGCGCCAGGCCTGGTTCACGCTCGGCTACCAGACCGGTGACCCGAACAAGTGCGACACCTACCGGGCCCGCGACCTGGATCGGCCCCAGGGCTGATCGCTGTCGGGGCTACAGCCGGGACTGGGCCTTGATGGCGTTGTCGGACGTCCGCAGCGGGCGGATCAGCGCGTCCTGCGTGAACGACGCGAGCAATCGGCCGTCCTCGGTGTGCACCGTGCCGCGCACATAGGACATGCCGGCGCCGACCTGAGTGCTCTCGTGGGTGTAGAGCAGCCAGCCCTCCCAGCGGAACGGCTCGTGGAACGACACCGTGATCGTCATCGGAGCGGTCGACACGGTCAGGTGCGCCTGCGCGGTGCCGATTCCCTCGTGCGCGCGCATCGTCGTCGAAATGCCAAGGTGCCCAGTGAAATACGCGACCAGAGCCTTGGCCAGCTCGTCGCGCTCGGGCACCGGCTCGTAGTGCAGCCAGGCGTACAGCTCGGGCGGCCCGATCTCGTCGGGACTGTTGACGTCGACCACGTCGACGAGGCGCAGCTGCCGGCCCGTCATCGGCATCTCCGAGACGTTGGCCTCCGCCGGGCCCGCCACCGCCGGCTTGGCCAATTCGTGGCGGATGACGTCCTCCGAGGGCACATCGGCCAGCACCGTGACGGTGATGCAGCGCTTGCCGTTCTGGGTGGCGGTCACCAACGCCGTCGCGGTCGACCGGCCTTCGTGGAACACGTCGATGCCGAGCTCGACCGGCGCGCCGACCATCACCGCCCGGCTGAACACCGCGGTGGCCGTCCGTATCGACTTGTCCGGAAACCGTTTGGCCACAGCCACGATCGCCTGGGCCAGCACCTGGGTGCCCTCCACCACCTGACGATCATCCTGGCCGGCCAGCCCGGTCTCGGCGACGACCGTGTCACCGACCCCGTCGAACGGAACGTCGAACAGGTCCAGTAGGCCCTGCAGGGTCCAGACCGCCTCGCCGGAATCAGTTGTCATGTTCGTGATCGCCTTTCTCGGCATTGTGGGAACGGCCAGGTGCACTGTATTTCACTGTCGGACAACCGCTTTCATGCGACAACCGACCATCGGCGCCGGGCCGCGACCCGGCCTCCGACGACGCGTACCGGGCCATGGGTTCAACACAGTAGCCTCCGCCCCGCGACGCGACCACCCCCGTCCCCGACGGTTGACGCTGTACCCTCGTGCTCCAAAGCGCTGCCCGCACGAACCGTGAGAGGCGATCATGGCGAAGCCAACCGGGGCCGACACCGCGGCACGGGCCCAGTCGCGGGCGGCCGGCTTCATGCGCTCGGCCCTGGCGATCATCGGCGAAACCGGGCGCGCCGACTTCACGGTTGCCGAGGTGGTCGAGCGGTCCAAGACCTCGTTGCGAGCCTTCTACCAGCACTTCAGCACCAAGGACGACCTGCTGCTGGCGCTGATCGGCAAGATCATGGGCGAGTCCACCGAACGCTGGCAGGACGAGACCGCCGACATGACGGCCCAGGACGCGCTGCGCTGGCTGATCGAACGCATCGGCGCGCCCGCCGAGTCGACCACCCAGGACAGCATCAACCGCGGTCTGACCTTCTCGAATGACCACCTGATGCGGACCCGGTCGGCCGATTTCGCGCAGGTTCTCAAGCCGCTGTACGCGCTGTTCAGCGACATCCTCAAACGCGGTGTCACCGAGGGCGAGTTCCGGCCCGACCTGGACGTCGAACGCACCGCGGCGATCGTCATGCAGAACGCGCTGGGGGCGCTGAGACTGCGCAGCCTGTCCGCCGAACTGACCCCCGCGCCGGTCGAGGCAAGCGTCATCTACGACTTCTGCGTGCGCAGCCTGCTGCAGGCCTGAACAGCCCGTTTGCAAGATGCCCCAGCCGTGGTAACGTCATTACCACCACATGCGGTAATGCCATTACCGACCGGTCCCAGCCCCGAACCTTCAGGAGCATCAGCACCATGCCGTCACGCATCCTCAACTATCCGGTGTTCGACGCCGACAACCACCTGTACGAGACGAAGGAGGCCCTGACGCAGTTCGTGCCGGACCGGCGCAAGGGCGTCATCGACTACGTCGAGGTGAAGGGCCGCACCAAGATCGTCGTCAAGGGTCACATCAGCGACTACATCCCCAACCCCACCTTCGAGGTGGTGGCCCGGCCCGGCGCCCAGGAGGAGTACTTCCGTAGCGGCGCCCACGGCAAGACCTACCGCGAGGTGATCGGAAAGCCGATCAAGTCCATCCCCGCCTTCCGCGACCCCGCGGCGCGGATCGAGGTCATGGACAGTCTCGGCCTGGACTACGCGATCAACTTCCCCACCCTCGCCAGCCTGATCGAGGAACGCTTCAAGGACGACCCCGAAGCGATCGTGGATCTGATCCACGCGCTGAACCAGTGGATCTACGAGACCTGGAAGTTCGACTACGACGGCCGGATGTTCACCACGCCGGTCATCAACCTGAGCATCATGGACCGGGCGCTCGAGGAACTGGAATGGGCCGTGGAGCGCGGCGCCAAGACCGTGCTGGTGCGCCCGGCGCCGGTTCCCGGATTCCGCGGCACCCGGTCGATGGGCCTGCCCGAGTTCGACCCGTTCTGGCAAGCCTGCGTGAAGGCCGGAATCCCGGTCTGCATGCACGCCTCGGACAGCGGCTACGCCCGGTATCTCGACGACTGGGAGCCCGCCGACGAGTACCTGCCGTTCAAGCCCACCGCGTTCCGGATGGTCGCAATGGGCAAGCGGCCCATCGAGGACACCATGGCGGCGATGGTCTGCCACGGTGCGCTGCACCGCAACCCGGATCTGCGCATCCTGTCCGTCGAGAACGGCGCGTCGTGGGTGCCCTACCTGCTGCACCAGTTCGAGGACGTCTACGCCAAGCTGCCGCACGAGTTCGCCGCGGATCCGGTCGAGGACTTCAAGCGGGCCGTGTACGTCGCCCCGTTCTGGGAGGACGACTTCAAGCAGATGGCCGACCTCATCGGCGCGGACCGGGTGATCTTCGGCTCCGACTGGCCGCATCCCGAAGGCCTGGCCGACCCGCTGAACCTGGTCGACGATCTGGTGGCGCACGGCCTCGATGACGAGAGCGTGCGAAAGGTGATGGGCGGCAATATGGTCGACCTGTTCAAGGTCGAGAACAAGGTGGTCTACAAGCCGGATGTGCCGGCGCTCGTCATCGCCTGAGGCGTGCTGACGACCACCATCACGCACCGCGAGCGTGCCGGGGCACCCCTCTCCCGGCACGCTCGCCCGTTACGGAGAGGTCCGAACTGATCCGATGACAGACCTGGCAAACCCCGAGCAACTGCTGTTCGCGTCGACGACACAGGCGTTCCTCGACAAGGAAGCCTCGCTGACCCACGTCCGCGAGATGCACAGCGCCGGCACCTCGTTCGACCCCGGCTGGTGGCAACGCGCCGCCGAGCTCGGCTGGGCCAGCCTGCTGGTGCCCGAAGAACTCGGCGGCGGCAGCGTCTCGGGCAACGGAGTGGCCGACCTGGCGCTCGTCGCCGAACAGGTCGGGCACACCGTCGCACCCGGGCCACTGCATCCGGTGAGCACGGTGCTCGCCGGTCTGGTCGAGGCGCCCGACGGGCACGACGACACCATCGAGGCACTGGTCTCCGGTGACCTCGTGGCGTCCTGGGCGGTGTACGAGCCGGGCGCACCGTTCGATCCGACCGTGGCGGTGACCACCGCGACGAAGACCGGATCCGGCTACCGCATCGACGGCGCCAAGGACCGTGTCGAGGCGGGCGAGCAGGCCGGCGTGCTGTTGGTGACGGCCACCTGCGACGGGGAGCTTCGGCAGTTCCTGGTTCCGGCCGACGCCGCCGGAGTCACGGTGACGCCGCAGGGCTCGGTGGACATGGTGAAGCGTTACGCCCGAATCGAATTCGCCGGTGTGGAGGTCGGCGAGGACGCCGCGGTGGGCGCCGCCGGGCAGACCGCCGCGATCGTCGAACGGCAGCGCCAGATCGCGCTGGTGCTGCAATGCGCCGAACTCGTCGGAATCCTGGACAGCGTGCTCGGTTTCACCACCCAGTGGCTCAACGACCGGCACAGCTTCGGCCGGCCGCTGGCGTCATACCAGGCCCTCAAGCACCGCGCCGCCGACATGAAGATGTGGGCCGAGGCCTGTCGCGGCACCACGGCCGCCGCGGTGCGGGCCGTCGCGGATCGCTCCGCCGACGCCAAGCTGTTGGCCAGCGTCGCGAAAGCCTATGTCGCCGAACGTGTCCCGGTCATCCTGCAGGACTGCGTGCAACTGCACGGCGGGATCGGCGTGACCTGGGAGCACGACTTGCACGTGTACCTTCGCCGGGTCATCCTCTACCGCGCCATGTTCGGCTCGCCGGAAGACCACCACCGCGCCGTCTACGCCCTGAGCAGGAAGTCGCAACGATGACCGAGACCGTGACATCGACCGGGACCCAGGAATCGGTCGCGGACTTCGCGGCGCGGGCGCGCGCCTGGCTGGCCGACAACATGCCCGCCATCGATCCCGACAATCCGCCGTTCTCGGTCCGCGCCGAGCAGCAGTCCTGGGACCGGGCCAAGGAGCTGCAGAAGCGACTGCACGCCGGCGGATTCGCCGGCATCTGCTTCCCGCGCGAGTATGGCGGCCTGGGGCTGGATTTCAGCTATCAGAAGGCGTTCGACGGCGAGAGCCGCGCCTACGAGATGCCGCTGATCCTCAACGTCCCGACCTTCACCATCTGCGCGGCGACCATCCTGGACATGGGCAGCGAAACCCAGAAGCGCGAACGCATTTCGGCCGCCATCCGCGGCGACGAGATCCTGTGCCAGCTGCTGAGCGAACCCAGCGGCGGCTCCGACCTGGCGGGCGTCATCACCCGGGCGGAGCGTAAGGGTGACAAGTGGGTGATCAACGGCGCGAAGACGTGGAGCACCAGCGCCTTCGCCGCCGACTACGGCCTCATGCTGGCCCGCACCGACTGGACCGTGCCCAAACACGAGGGCCTGACGATGTTCCTGGTGCCGCTGAACGCACCCGGTATCACGATGCGCCGGATCACCGAGGTCAACGGCAACGAGGAGTTCTGCGAGGAGTTCTTCGACAACCTCGAACTCGGCGACGACGCCGTCGTCGGCGAGGTCAACAACGGCTGGGCCGTCGCGTCGCGCCAGCTGTTCCACGAGCGCCGCGCCGTCGGCGGGGGTTCGGAGTTCGCCAGCGGGATCGGCGCCGAGAACGCCAACGAGATGCCGCCGGACCACATCGGTCTGGCAGAGGCCACCGGACAGGGCGACGACGCCCGGATACAGGACCTGGCGGGCCGTGCGCTGGTGCGCCGGGCGGTCAAGAAGCACCTCATCGACCACGTCGCGCGCGCGATCGCCGACGGCTCACTACCGCCCAACGCGGGCACGATCATCCGGCTGTTCCACGCCGAGACCACCGAACTCGAGGTCGACACCGCGCTGGCCATCGCGGGCACCGCCGGCGTGGTGGACGAGGGCGCGGGCGTCGACGTCGGAGTGCGCTATCTGTCCCGGCAGACCGGTTCGCTCGGCGGCGGCAGCTCGGAGATGGCGCGCAATGTGATCGCCGAACGCATCCTGGGCTTCCCGCGGGAGTACGCCGCCGACCGCGGCGTGCCGTTCAACCAGGTCAAGCGCGGCCGCCAGTAGCGAGCCGGCGGGACTCACGCGAAGCGTTCACCTGGCTAAGGTGACCTGAACACCAGACCATGCGGAGGAGAGCCACCGATGACCACTCAGCCCGACACCGACATCACCCCCGCCCTGGCCGCCTCCCAGGCGTCCTGGCGTGCGGTGCAGGCCCATGACAAGGAGGCCTGGCTCGGGCTGATGGCCGACGACGTCGTGATCGAGGACCCGATCGGCACGTCGGTGACCAACCCCGACGGCACCGGCGTGCGGGGCAAGGAAGCCGTGTCGGCGTTCTTCGACTCCAACATCGCGAAGAACAATCTCCGGATCACCTGCGAGGAGACCTTCCCGTCCAGCTCCCCCGACGAGGTCGCGCACATTCTGGTGCTGCGTAGCGCTTTCGAGGGTGGCCTGAACAGCACGGTGCGCGCAATCTTCACCTACCGGGTCGACGAGGCCGGATTGCTGACGAACCTGCGCGGGTACTGGAACCTGGAGATGATGGAGTTCGACCAGGCCTGAGGAGAGCGGGTCGCCGTGTGCCAGTACTGCGGATGCCGCGACATTCCTCTGCTGCGCGACTACATCGCCGAGCACGAGCGCGCCATCAACCACGGCGGGGCGGCGGTGCGTGCCATGGACCGCGGTGATCACGACCAGGCGCGGGCGGACATCACGGCGATGTTCGCTGAGCTGCAATCGCATTGGGTGGGCGAGGAGACCGGCCTGTTCGCCGTCATGGCGCGCGACGACCGGTTCGCCGAGCACATCCACCCCCTCGTACGCGAGCACCGCGAACTCGCCGAATTCCTGAAGTCCGTCGACGTGGAGACGGCCGAGGACCGCGAGCGGTTCCGCTCCGCCATCGACGAACTCTACGAGCACATCGCCAAGGAGGAAGACGGACTGTTCCCGGCATCGCTGACCGAACTCGACGGCGAGGACTGGGACACCGCGATCGACGCCTGGCACCGCGCCCACCCCGGACAGCCGATGATCGACGAAGCCAGGTAGGTCTCAGAACAACGATTCCTGCACTGCGCCAACGGGTTTCGCCGCAGCGCGGCCGGTGGTGAAGCGCCGTTGGTCACCGGCGAGCCGGTACCGGGCGACCAGTGGCCTGGCCCGCTCCTGCAGCTGACGCCGGTAGTCCTCCGGCAGGTACGCGCCACGGCGGTAGAGCCGACGGTACGGCCCGACCAGTTCCGGATGCGAGCGCGCCAGCCACGCCATGAACCACGGCCGCGTCGCGCCCCGCAGATGCAACCCGAAGACCGTCACCCCCGTCGCGCCGGCCGCCGCGATCCGGCCGAGCAGATCATCAAGGTGCGCAACGGAATCCGTCAGATACGGCAGCACCGGGGCCACCATGACGTGGCAGTCCAGCCCCGCGTCGCGGATCGCGGTGATCAACTCGAGCCGGGCTTGCGGAGCCGGCACCCCGGGTTCCACGGCGCGCTGCAACTCGGCGTCGCCGACGGCCAGCGACACCGCCACCGAGACCGGAACATCGGCATCCGCCAGCAGGGGCAGGTCGCGGCGCAGCAGCGTGCCCTTGGTCAGGATCGACATGCCGGTTCCCGAATCACGCAGTGCGGCAATGATTCCCGGCATCAACTCGTAGCGGCCCTCGGCGCGTTGGTACGGGTCGGTGTTGGTGCCCAGCGCGACGGTCTCCCGGGTCCATGACGGGCGGCGCAGTTCCCGGCGCAAGACGTCGACCACGTTGGTCTTGACGACGATCTGGGTGTCGAAGTCCGCCCCGGCGTCCAGGTCTAGGTACTCGTGGGTGGGACGGGCGAAGCAGTACCGGCAGGCGTGCGAGCAGCCCCGGTAGGCGTTGACGGTGAACCTGAACGGAAGTGCGGCGCCGTCGGGCACCTTGTTCAGCGCCGACTTGCACAGCACCTCATGGAATGTGATCCCGTCGAATTGCGGGGTGCGCACGGTGCGGACGAAGCCGATGCGCGCCAACCCGGGCAGGGCGCCGTCGTCGGCCTCGAGTCGTTGACCTTCCCAGCGCATACTCTATGCGAACATCTGTTCGAGCCGGTGTCAAGGTCAGGGGCGCGCCTCGAAGACGAGATTGAACGGCGTCTCCGCCACCCGGCGGAAACTGTTGAAGCCGCCCCCGGCCGCCATGACCTCGGCGAGTTGCCGCTCACCGGCCTGCGCACCCAAGGCCGGGCCGCGCCGTGCCAGCGACACCGGAACACAGATCATCGTGGAGGCGCCGTAGAAGATCCGGCCCACCGGGTTGAGATTGTCCGCGACGCTGTCCCCCGCGGCCGGTTCGACCAGCAGGCAGTGGCCGTCGTCTTTGAGCGAGCGCCGGGCATGGGCGGCCGCACCGACCGGATCGGCCATGTCGTGCAGGCAGTCGAAGAAGGCGATCAGGTCGTAGCCGTCACCGCGATATGACGTCGCGTCGGCGACCTCGAAGCTCACATTGCCCAGCCCGAGACTCGCCGCGTGCTCTCGGGCGGTGTCGATCGACGCGTCGTGGTAGTCGATCCCCACGAACTCGGAACGCGGAAACGCCTGTGCCATAAGCATTGTCGTCACCCCGTGCCCGCATCCGACGTCCGCGGCCGAACCGCCGGCTTCGAGCTTCTCGACCACCCCGTCGAGGGCCGGCAGCCAGTCCGACAGCAGGCTCGCGTTGTAGCCGGCCCGGAAGAACCGTTCGGTCGCCCGGAACAGACACGGATGATGTTCGCCCCATTCCATGCCGTCCCCGCTACGGAAATTGGCGACGGCCCGCTCCCGGACGTGGAACAGATCCTCGACGATGGAGTATGCGGCCGGCAGGTCGACGGGTCCGGAATCGTCGGCAAGGCAGAGCGCCTGCTCCTCGCTCAGGTGGTAGCGGCCAGTCTCGGGGTCGTACTCGACGTAACCGCCGGCGGCCTGGTTGGCGAGCCACTCCCGGACATACCGTTCGGTGGTTCCGGTGCGCGCGGCCAGTTCGGTCGAGTTCAACGACTCGGCGGCCAACGCGCGGTACAGCCCGAGTTCGTCGCCGATGAGCATCAGCGCGGCGCCCATCGCGGCCCCCAGGTCGCCCATCGCCTTGCCGATGAAGGCATTCAGCTTGTCTTCGTCAACGGTCATTGCACCCACCCCGGATCGCGACCGACCAAGCAATCAAGTCAACGCTACACCCGGTGGCAAGGGGTGCGACCGACGTCGCGAGTCACCAGTTCGACAGCTGGCACCGCGGGTTGTAGGGCTGCTGATCGTGGGCAGCCGAGTGACCGTCGACCGCGATGTCGCACTGGACGTTGGGTGCGGCTTGCCCGCCGTGCGTGGTGCTGCTGACGGTGAGGATCGCCCACTGCGGGTCGGCCAGCGTGGTCGGGAACGTCCACGGCACCCCCGGCGCCAGCGTGACGGGCACCTTCTGCACGAACGCGTACGGATCCGCGTTGTAGGCCGCCTTGTTCGGCGGCTGATTGACAAGGTAGTAGAGCTCGACGTCGCCGGGGCCGTCCGACGTGACCGTGTAGACCACGTTGCCCCCGGCGGCGGGCGCAGGTGCGGGCGCCGGTGCAGGCGTGGGCTCGGGGTCGGCGTACGCCACGCCCTGGCTGATGACGGCGGCGCTGGCGGCCAGCGCGAGGGCAGCCGCGAGTCGGTAGGTGTTGGCCATGTACCTCATATCTCTCGACGGTACCGAACTGTTACGCGATGCCGCCGGGTCCGTCCGGGCGAATACCGGTCGAACGGCAGGTTTACCCGGCCGTGACACACAGATATTTCCCAGAAACACGGACGCCCTAGCGTCCGCCTTGGCGCTCGCGGTCGCGCGCCGTCCGGCGGCCGGCTTGTCTCCGACATGCCTCGTTCAGTGCCGGACCCCATCTCCCCGAAAGGTTGTCGATGCCCCGTTCTGCGCGTCCCACACTGAGAAGGCCGGCCCTGGCGGCGGGCAGCGTCGCCGCCGCGGCGGCGCTGTTGCTCGCCGGTTGCGGCAGCAAGGCGAGCGAGGACACCACCGGCGCCGCCGGCGCCGAATCGTGCGTCGACACCTCCGGCCCGAAGATCAAGGTGGGATCCCTGAACTCGCTGTCGGGCACGATGGCGATCTCCGAGGTCACCGTGCGCGACGCCATCAAGCTCGCCGTCGAGGAGATCAACGGCAAGGGCGGCGTGCTCGGCAAGCAGGTCGAGATCGTCGGCGAGGACGGCGCATCCGATCCCGCGGTGTTCGCCCAGAAGGCCGAGAAGCTCATCAAGGACGACTGTGTGGCCGCGGTGTTCGGCGGCTGGACGTCCTCGAGCCGCAAGGCGATGCTGCCGGTCTTCGAGTCCAACGACTCCCTGCTGTACTACCCCGTGCAGTACGAGGGCCTGGAGGCATCCAAGAACATCTTCTACACCGGCGCCACCACCAACCAGCAGATCGTGCCCGCCCTGGACTACCTCAAGGAGAAGGGCGTCAAGTCGCTGTACCTGGTCGGCAGCGACTACGTGTTCCCGCAGACCGCCAACCGGATCATCAAGGCCTACGCCGCGGCCAACGGCATCGAGATCAAGGGCGAGGACTACACCCCGTTGGGCTCGACCGACTTCTCGACGATCGTCAACAAGGTCCGCGCCTCCGACGCCGGCGCGGTGTTCAACACCCTCAACGGCGACTCCAATGTGGCGTTCTTCAAGGAGTACACCAACGCCGGTCTGATGCCGGAGAAGATGCCGGTGGTCTCGGTGTCGATCGCCGAGGAGGAGGTCACCGGCATCGGGGCGGACAACATCAAGGGCCAGTTGACCGCGTGGAACTACTACCAGACCGTCGACAACCCGGTGAACAAGGAGTTCGTCAAGGCCTACAAGGCCAAGTACGGCGAGGCCAAGCCGACGTCCGACCCGATGGAGGCCGCCTACGTTTCGGTCTACCTGTGGAAGAACACCGTCGAGAAGGCAAAAGCGTTCGATACCAAGGCGATTCAGGACAACGCCGGCGGCGTGACGTTCGACGCGCCGGAGGGCCTGGTCACCATCGACGGCGAGAACCACCACATCACCAAGACCGCGCGGATCGGCGAGATCCATCCCGACGGCCTGATCTACACGGTCTGGGAGTCGCGGGGACCGATCGAGCCGGACCCGTTCCTGAAGTCCTACCCGTGGGCCGCGGGCCTGTCCGGCTGAACTAGATGGATGTCCTGATCGGGCAGCTGGCAACGGGATTGAGCCTCGGCTCGATCCTGTTGCTGGCCGCCTTGGGCCTGGCGCTGACCTTCGGGCAGATGGGCGTCATCAACATGGCGCACGGCGAGTTCATCATGGCCGGCTGTTACACGGCGTTCGTCGTCCAGAAGGTCGTGTCGAATGCCGCTGTCTCCCTGCTTGTTTCGCTCGTGGTGGGGTTCCTCGTCGGCGGCCTGCTCGGCGTGCTGCTGGAGACCACGCTGATCCAGCGGATGTATCACCGGCCGCTGGACACGCTGCTGGTGACGTTCGGTGTGGGGCTGATCCTGCAGCAGGTCGCGCGCGACATCTTCGGTGCTCCCGCGGTCAACGTCACCGCACCGCCGTGGCTGTCCGGCGGCGTGGACATCCTGGGCGCGGTGGTGCCCAAGACCCGGCTTTTCATCCTGCTGCTGGCGGTCGTGTGTGTCACCGTGCTCGCCGCGATGCTGACGTATTCGGCGATGGGACGGCGGATCCGGGCGGTGGTGCAGAACCGCGATCTTGCTGAAACAAGTGGTATTTCGTCACGCAGAACCGATGTCACGACATTCTTCATCGGCTCCGGGCTAGCCGGTGTGGCCGGCGTGGCGTTGACGTTGATCGGTTCGACGAGCCCCACCACCGGGCAGGCCTACCTGATCGACGCCTTCCTGGTGGTCGTGGTCGGGGGCCTGGGCCAGATCAAGGGCACCGTCATCGCGGCGTTCGCGCTGGGGCTGCTCAACTCGTTCATCGAGTACAGCACCACCGCGTCGCTGGCGAAGGTGATCGTGTTCGTGCTCATCGTGATCTTCCTGCAGGTGCGGCCGCAGGGGTTGTTCACCGTCCGGACGAGGAGTCTCGTGTGAAAACGATGGCGGGCCGCCGGCAGGCCCATGTCCGTTCGATGGCGGGCTTCGCGGGTGCGGCCGTCGTGCTGTTCGGCGTTGCACCGTTGGTGCTCAGCAGTTTCCGGCTCGGCCTGCTCGGGCAGTACCTGTGCTACGCGATCGTCGCGGCCGGCATCGGGCTGGCGTGGGGCCGCGGCGGCATGCTGACGCTGGGCCAGGGCGTGTTCTTCGGGCTCGGCGCCTACATGATGGGCATGCACCTCAAGATCGCCGACGCCGAGATCCGCAAGCAGCCGGTGCCGGATTTCATGCAGATCGCCGGCATCCCGAAACTGCCCGCCTACTGGGAACCCTTCGCCTCGGCCGCCTTCACCCTGCTGGCCATCGTGGTGGTGCCGACGACCATCGCGGCACTGCTCGGTCTGGGCGTGTTCAAGCGCCGGGTCAAGGGCGCCTACTTCGCGATCCTGTCGCAGGCCCTGGCCGCGGCCCTGGCGATCCTGCTCGTCGGGCAGGCCACACTCGGCGGAAGCAACGGGCTCAACGGTTTTCGCACCTTCTTCGGCTTCCGGCTGTCGGATCCGGTGAACCGCAAGATGCTGTACTTCATCGCGGCGGCGGTATTGCTGATCGTGGTGGCGGTGGTGCGCCAGTTGATGCAGAGCCGCTACGGCGAACTGCTGGTCGCGGTGCGCGACGGTGAGGAGCGGGTGCGCTTCCTGGGCTACGACCCGGCCAACATCAAGGTGGTCGCCTACACCGCGGCCGCACTGTTCGCCGCCATCGCCGGCGCGTTGTTCGCACCCATCATCGGATTCATCACCCCGGCCCAGATCGGCGTCGTGCCCTCCATCGCGTTCCTGATCGGTGTGGCGATCGGCGGGCGCACCACTCTGCTGGGCCCGGTGCTCGGCGCCATCGGCGTGGCCTGGGCGCAAACCATGTTCTCCGAACGGTTTCCGTCCGGCTGGACCTATGCCCAGGGCCTGATGTTCATCGTCGTGGTGGGCTTCTTCCCGGCCGGTCTGGCCGGACTGGGGATGTTGGTGAAACGTCGGCGCCGGACCGCCGCACCCGCCGTCGACCGCGATCCCGAACCGGAAAAAGTGGGAGCCGCGCTATGAGCACCGAGTTGGAGCCGCGGGCCGGCGGCAACGTCGGGATGGGCACCGAGTACCTCGAAGTCCGGGGTCTCACGGTCGATTTCGACGGTTTCACGGCCGTCGGCGGCGTCGACCTGACGTTGTTCCAGGGCGATCTCCGGTTCCTGATCGGACCGAACGGGGCCGGTAAGACGACGGTGATCGACGCCATCACCGGGCTGGTGTCCGCCACCGGGTCGGTCAGCAAGTCCGGGGTCGAGCTGCTCGGCAAGAAGGTGCACCAGATCGCCCGCCTGGGAGTGGGTCGTACCTTCCAGACCGCCTCGGTCTTCGAACAACTCACCGTGCTGCAGAACCTGGACATCGCCGCCGGGGCCGGCCGGTCCTGGTGGACACTGTTGCGGCGGCGCCACGGGGTGCTGCCGGCGATCGACGAGGCACTGGACACCATCGGCCTGACCGAATTGGCGGACAAGCCCGCGGGTGTGCTGGCGCACGGGCAGAAGCAGTGGCTGGAGATCGGCATGCTGCTGGTGCAGAACGCCGACGTGCTGCTGCTCGACGAACCGGTTGCCGGGATGAGCGCCGAGGAACGCGAGGAGACCGGAAACCTGTTGCGCCGCATCGGTGCCGAGCGCACCGTCGTGGTCGTCGAACACGACATGGACTTCATGCGGGCGTTCGCCACCTCGGTCACGGTGCTGGCCCGCGGCCGGGTGATCGCCGAGGGGACCGTCGCCGAGGTGCAGGCGAACCCCAAGGTGCAGGAGGTCTACCTCGGCACCGCCGCGGCCGGAACCGAAGATCTGGAGGCGTCGTAGATGCTGCAACTCGTCGACGTGCACACCGGCTACGGCCGCTCCGAGGTGATCCACGGCGTCAGCGTCGAGGTGCCCACCGACGGGGTGGCCGCCGTGATGGGCCACAACGGCGCCGGCAAGACCACGCTGCTGCGCGCCGCGGTCGGTCTGCTCAAATGTTCTTCCGGCACAGTCCTTTTCGACGGCGAAGACATCACCCGGTTGCGCCCGTCGGCGCGGGTGCGACGGGGTCTGGCTTACGTGCCGCAGGGCCAGCAGTCCTTCGGCCAGTTGACCACGATGGAGAACCTGCAGGTGGTCGCCGACGGCCGCCGGAACGGCCGGGCGCTGATCGACGAACAACTGGAGCTGTTCCCGGCGCTCAAGGAGCTGCTGACCCGGCGGGCCGGACTGCTGTCCGGCGGCCAGCGCCAGCAGTTGGCGATCGCCCGGGCGCTGATCACCTCACCGAAGGTGTTGATCCTCGACGAGCCGACCGAGGGCATCCAGCCGTCCGTCGTCGCCGAGATCGAGGCGACGATCACCGCGTTGACGCAGCGCGGCGGTCTGGGGGTGCTGCTGGTCGAACAGCACATCGGCTTCGCGCTGGAGTCCGCGCAGACGTACTACATCCTGGAGGCCGGCCGCGTGACGCATTCCGGCACGGGCGGTTCGGCCTCGGAGTCCGACGTCCGCGCCGCCATGGCGATCTAATCCATATCTGCGCGAGCGTGCGTGTCGGTACACCGGCGCGCCGCCTCCTGCGCGAGTTGCACCCGCGAGGTCAGGCCGAGCTTGGCGTAGATGTGGGTCAAGTGTGCCTGCACTGTGCGCGGCGAGACGAACAGCCGTCCGGCGATGTCCTTGTTGGCCAAGCCCTCGCCGACCAGGCGTACCACGTCGCGTTCGGCACGGGTCAGCGCGGCCCAACCGGTCGCGGCTCGGCGACGTTCACCACGGCCGCGCAACGCATGGGAGATGACTTCGTCGATGGACATCGCCTCACCCCCGGCGTACGCGACATCGAAATCGTTCTGCCCCAGCGATTCCCGTACCGCATCGTGCAGACGCTGATCCTCGTCGGCCAACACTGCGAAGCGGGCCATGCCCATGCGTTCCAGGGCGGACTCGGCCGCGCCGATCCAGCGCGCCGCAGACACCCAATCGCCGTCGGCGGCGGACACGAGGGCCAGGCAGTCGAGCGCGAACGGAACCGGGTGGTAAGCGCGCGTGCGCTCCACGGCCATCAGGGCATCGTGGAGATCGCGTTCCGCGAACTCGGTGTCGCCGCGGGCGATCGCGACCCTTGCCCGTGCCGCGAGCGCCATCGCACGGCCACAACCGACGTTGGCTGTGACCATCTCGTCGGCCCACCGGGTCGCCGTATCCCGGTCGCCGCAGGCCAGCGGCGCCAGGGCCGCCCAGGCGTATGTCGAGGTGATCTCGGGATCGAAACCGCTGCAGGCCAGTGCGCGGTCAAACTCCCGCCGCGCCGACGGACCGTCGCCGCCGGCCAGGTGGGCCATGCCGTAGGCGGCGTGGACCGGGCCTGCGTAGTAGTCGAAGAGCAATGACGCATACCGGAGAGCGGCTTCGCCGTCGGCACACGCACTGATCGAGTCTCCCGCATAGGCGTACCCGAAAGCGCGTAGCACCCGGCAATAGGTCGCGTACATGCCGTCGTTGGCTGCGGTGGCCTCATCGATCACCGCACCGAGTGCCGCGATGCTGGCCGGCATATCGCCGCGGAACATGTGTATCCAGGCGAGGATCATCCGGCACTGGCGTTTGAGGAAGCGATCACCGATCGCCTCGGCAATCCGCAAGCCCTCCTCAGCGTGGACAGCGAGCGGGCCGACGGCCTCACCCACAAGCAGACCGGAAACCGCCTGGCTGGCGTGCAGTTGTCCGATGCTGAACAGATCGCCGTTCTCGGCGGCCAGGGTCGCGGCTTCGGTGAACCGGTCAGCGGCCGTCGCCGGGTCCGCCGAAGCCCCGATCAATCCGCAGGCCATCAGGGCGCGCGTCACCAGAATGGGATCCCCGTGTTCGCGGGCCAGAACGAGGCTCTGCTCAGCCTGCTCCAAGACCTCGGCGCGACCGAGGAAGGACAGTAACTGGGCTCGGCAGACCGCAGCCCGCACGCCCGTCGGCGAGGCAGACGAGACATCGTCGGCGAGCACCGCCGCAAGCCAGTCAAGACCCTCCTGGATGCGGCCGCGGGTCAGCCAGACGGGAAGCAACGCCGCCGCGAGCAGCTGCGCCGCCGCGATGTCACCGTCGCTGCTCCACGCGAAAGCCGCACGGAGATTGTCGATTTCGTTGTCAAGGGCTTCGATCCGGCGTTCACGCTCCGCGCCCGCACAGTCGTCCAGCACGGTGGCCGCCGCGGTGAAGTGATCACGGTGGCGGTCCCGGACCGCGGCAGCCTCGCGTGACTCCCCCAGCTTCTCCATCGCATACTGGCGCACGGTGTCCAACATCCGGTAGCGCGTTCCCTGTCGGCTCTCCTCGGCGACCAGCAGCGACTTGTCCACCAGCAGCGTCAACTGATCCAGCACTTGGTAGCGGCCCATCTGCTCGGCCGCCACGGCATTCGCCGCCGCGAGGTCGAACCCGCCGAGAAACACCGCCAACCGGCGGAAGAGCCCCTGCTCGGCGTCGGAGAGCAGCGCGTGCGACCAGTCCACCGACGCCCGCAATGTCTGTTGGCGCCGCACCGCGGTACGGACTCCGCCGGTCAACAGGCGGAAGGTGTCGTTCAGGCTGTCGCGGATCTCCATGGGCGACAAGGCGCGCAGCCGCGCGGCGGCCAGTTCGATGGCCAGCGGAAGCCCGTCCAGACGCCGGCAGATGTCCGTCACCGTCTCGAGGTTGTGCTCGTCGATCCGGAAGTCGGGCCGCACCCGCCGGGCCCGGTCGACGAACAGTTCGACGGCCTCGTCGGCCAGCGACAGCGACGGAACCCGCCAGGCCACCTCACCGGCCACCCCAATCGGCTCGCGACTGGTGGCCAGGAACGTCACCGCCGGGCAGTCCATGAGCAGGGTGGTGATCAGTTCTGCGCTCGCGTCCAGCAGGTGTTCGCAATTGTCCAACAAGATCAACGTCTCGCGTTCGCGTAGATAGCGGCGCAGCACCTCCATCGCGGGGCGGCCCGACTGGCCGGGCAGGCCGAGGGCGCGTTCGGCGGTCACCGGCACCAGTTCGGGCTGGGTGATCGGCGCCAGGTCGACGAAGCACACGCCATCGGGGAACGCCGTCGCCGCGGCCACCTCGATCGCCAGCCGCGTCTTACCCGCCCCGCCGGCCCCGGTCAGAGTGACCAGCCGGTGTACGTCGAGCGCCTCACGGATGCCGGCCATCTCGGCGTGCCGCCCGATGAAACTGGTCAGTCGTATCGGAATTCGTTCGGCGGCAATCACATCGGTTGTCCGCAATGGCGGGAAGTCGGTGCGCAGATCGGGATGGCACAGCTGAATGACGCGTTCGGGCCGGGGTAGGTCGCGCAGCGGATGGGTACCCAGGTCGATGAGCGTGACCCCGTCGGGCAGGTGGTCGACGACGAGGGGTTCGATGGCGCCGGATAGGACGGTCTGCCCGCCATGGCCCAGATCGCGTAACCGTGCGGCACGGTTGATGGTCGGGCCGATGTAGTTGCCCTCGTCCCGCAGCTGCACATCACCGGTGTGCAGGCCGATCCGCAATTTGATCGGCTCCAGCGGGGCGCGCTGCAACTCCAGGGCGCACATCACCGCATCGCCCGCGCGAGCGAATGCCACGACAAAACTGTCCCCTTCGCCCTGTTCGACGGGACGAACCCCATGGTGGGCGGCAACAGTTTCGGCAAGCACCTGGTCGAGGCGTTCTACAGCCGGCCGCATTGTCTGGGGCTGAGTCTCCCAGAGCCGTGTCGAGCCCTCGATATCGGCGAGCAGCAACGTGACGGTGCCCGTCGGAAGCTCGCCGATGTCTCCCATCACACAACCACCCCAGCCGGTTTCACTCATGCTAACCAGCCTGGGGTTGCGTCCGCTGTCAATGCATCAGCGATATCGCCTATCTTTTCCGACGGCCGTGTCTTGTTTCCCGGTGAAGCGCGGCGAACTCTCAGGTGCCGTCACCAAGAGGACCGACAGCCAGAGCCCAGCCACACCCATCGACGCCATCGGCAGGCACGATAACACGGGATCAGCCGGGTCCCGTTCGGCTACATCCCGACAACGTGACAGGCTCTCGGCATGCCCGACGCCACCGAGAATCGCATCCTCGCCGACACCGGCGGCCTGCTCGTCAGCGACGACGGCCGCCGCGTCGTGGTGATCGACCGCCGCACCGGCGGCCTGTCGACCCTGGCGTTCGTGCTCGGCGTGACGGCGCTGGTGGTCGGTGGCTTCGGGCTCGTCGTCACGCTGACCGGCCTACTGCCGGGATCGCTGGGGATCGTGCTTCTCGGCGCGGGACTGGTGCTGTCCGTCGTGACGTTCCTGATCCTGCGTGCCATCCGCGAACGACGGGCACAGCCGCTCGCCGCCTGCCGACCGGTCGCCGTCCTCGATCGCAAGCTCGGTTTGTTCAGCTACCCGGACGGCCCGCTGCTTCCCATCGACCAGGTTCGGTTCGAGCGACGGCTGCAGATCGGTTCCAGCTCACCGAAACTCGTCGCCGTCAGCCCGGCCGGCACCCGGGTCATCAAGCGCGGCAATCCCTTTGACGGCGGCGTCGCACGGGTCGACGAGATCCTCAACGAAGTGGTGCGCGGCGGGTAGCTGTTGTTGACGAGCGTGCGCAAATAGAGCCGAATGGCCCTACCGGTACGCAGCCGGTGCTGAAATAACTGGAACCAGCGGTACGGAGCGCCACCCGGTACGGGGCGAGAAGGCGACACCAACTGAAGCGAGGAGCCCAGTGAGCTGGCTGGAGCGATACCGGCGCCTGGACAGCCGGATGTCCGATTCCGTGCCGGAGTGGTTGTTGCGCGGAATCGCGTTGGCGGCGCTGCTCGTCGTGCTCGACTGGGTCCGGTCCGCGCTCTTCCGGCTTTCCGTTCGGGACGACGGATACGGAGACCACGCCGCGATTGTCAGCGTCTTACTGTTCGCGGTGTTCGTGATCCTGGCGTTCGGGTGGGGATACATCGACGGCCGCGCCGACGCGCGCGCCCACCCGGACCGGGGCCGGCGCGGCCATCTCGTCATGCGGTGGCTGTTGGCCGGCCTGGTCGCGAGCCTGGTGTCGGTCGCGGCGGGACGGCTGATCTCGCTGGCCGACGGCGTGCCGATCGATGAGCTCATGACGTTCGGGGGGCTGACGATCCAAGACGCCGTGATCGCCGCGCTGGAGGTCTTCCTGGGGGGCATTCTCGGCGTGGCGATCGGGCGCTGGCTGGTCGGCGGCGTCGCGGTGTCCGACGCCGTGTCCGATATCAAGTCGGTCATCGTGCCGCTGCGGTTGATCTTCTGGGGCGCCCTGATCGTTCTCATCGACCTCACCTACAGCAAGACGGAAAACGGTGTCGGGTGGAGGTTCGACTTCCTCAACGATGCGGTCGGGATGGCGATGATCGTGTGGGCGACCGCCCGACTGGCCAAGATTCGGGTAAGCGATGCATACCGCACCGCCATGCTGTTCGTGACGACGGCGGCGATCCTGTCCCTGCTGGATGCGATCCACAGCCATTTCATCTACGACACCCCGCCGGCCGTCACGCTGCTATCCGCGTTGGTGGGCGTCGCGTCGATGATCGCCATGGTGGTGTTCTGCGTGGCCATGCGCTGGCTCAGCGAAGCGGCGGGTCTTGCGCGCGCGGTCCGAAGCTGGAAGATCACCACCTGGCTCATGGTGATCATCTATCTGATTCCGATCGGCGGGCTTTCCCTCGCGGCAGCAATTGCGATTGCGATGGGTTCGCCGTTCAACATCGGGTTGGGGCCCAAGGGTCTGCTCCTCGTGCCGGTGTTCTGCATCCCACTGATCCACTTCTTCGGCTCCACCCGTCGCATGATGGCCGACGCTCAGTCACCCACCTTCGAACCGTCCCCACACGAGGAACCCGACCAGGTCGGCGCAAACGCGCCGAGCCGAACCGGAAAACGGCTGGCCGTGCCGATACTGGTGATCACGAGTGTGCTCGCGGTGGTGGGTCTGTTCGCTGTGCTCTTCTGCCGGTCGCAGTCGACAAACCCGGTCACGGCGCCCACCGTGCGCGTCGACAACAGCCCGGTCGCGGTAGCGGTGGATCCGGGCACCCACACCGTCTACGTCGCCAACAACAAGGACAACACGGTGTCGGTGATCGACGGGTCGACGCGCACCGTCACCGATACCGTGTTCGTCGGCGACTATCCGATGAGTGTGGCGGTGGATCCGGGTATGAGCACCGTGCACGTCGCCAACGCCCATGACGACACGCTGTCGAAGATCGACGGGAAGACGAACACAGTCACCTACACCGTGCCCGCCGGTCCGGACTCGACCCCGTGGGCGGTGGCGGTGGATCCCAGCACCCACACCGTCTACTTCGCGAAATATCACAAAGAGACAGCGGTGGCGGTGGATCCGGGCACCCACACCGTCTACGTCACCCGCCGGGACGGCACGGTGTCGGTGATGGACGGGAAGACGAAAACCGACACCGCCACCGTGGACGTCGGCGGGGACCTGAAGGGGGTGGCGGTGGACCCGGACACCCACACCGTCTACGTCACGAACGGCAGCGATGACACGGTCTCGGTGATCGACGGGAAGACGAACAGCGTCACCGCCACCGTTCCCGTCGGCAAGGGGGCGAACGGCGTGGCGGTGGACCCGGGCACCCACACCGTCTACGTCACCAACACCAACGACGACACGGTGTCGGTGATCGACGGATCGACGAACACGGTGACCGACACCCTGGACGTCGGCCGGTGGCCGAACAGTGTGGCGGTGGATCCGGGCACCCACACCGTCTACGTCACCAACAACAGCGATGACACGGTGTCGGTGATCGAACGTCCATAGGCTGAACGTCACCGCGACCCTGCCGGCAGCTTCACCACCTGATCCTTGGACCGGTCGGCGAGGTACACGTTGCCATCGCGGTCGACGGCGATGGCAACGGGTTGTCCGAGGCCTTTGAACGGCAATTCGGTCTGAGTGCTGGAACCGGCCGCCAGCATCAGCACCCGATCGTGGAGGCCGTCGATGACGTACACGGTGCCCGCGCCGTCCACCGCCACCCCGTCGGGGTATTCGAGGCCGGTGAACGGCAGCACGGTCTGGGTGCTGGAACCGGCCGCCAGCGCCACCACCCGGTGGTTGTAGTGGTCGGCGACGTACACGGTGCCCGCGCCGTCGACGGCGATCCCGTCGGCGGCGCTGAGGCCGTGGAACCGCAATCTGGTCTGGGTGCTGGACCCCGCCGCCAGCGCCACCACCCGATCGCCGTTGTCGTCGATGACGTACACGGTGCCCGCGCCGTCCACCGCCACCCCTCGGGGTAGTTCGAGGCCGGTGAAGGGAAGCACGGTCTGGGAGCTGGAACCCGCCGCCAGCTTCACCACCCGGCCGTTGTGGTAGTCGGCGACGTACACGGTGCCCGCGCCGTCCACCGCCAGGCCGAAAGGGTTGACGCCGGTGAACGGCAGCACGGTCTGGGTGCTGGACCCCGCCGGCAGCTTCACCACCCGATCGTCGCCCTCGGCGGCGACGTACACGGCGTCCGAGCCGTCCACCGCCACCGCGGCGGGTTTGAGGCCGGTGAACGGCAGCACCGACTGCGCACCGGACGGGGTGCCGATGATCAGCCTGGTGATGGCGGCGGCGACGATGACGGTCAGCAGGACGGCGGGGATCAGGATCAGGAGACTCTTGCTTTGCCACCACCAGCGGGGGGCACCCGTCCCGTCCTCCACCACGCCCGCGATCTTAGGGTCAGTCCACTCCGCCCCGCACGATGTTGGCGGAACCGTGTAACTGACCACAGCACGGGCCGCCTCGGACCTCAGCACGCGATCGCTCACCGCGGTATCAGGTGAAGCGCGAAACAACCTCGGCGACAACGGAATCCGCGGCGACGTCGATCTGCTCGCCCGACGACATGTTCTTGACGCCGACGGTGCCGGCCTCGATGTCACGGTCTCCGGCGATCAGCGCCACGGCGGCGCCGGAACGGTCGGCCGCCTTCATCGCGCCCTTGACGCCGCGGTTCCCGTAGGCCAGGTCGACCCGCACACCCACGGCACGTAACTGCGCGGCCAGCATCGCCAGCGAACGTTTCGCACTGTCCCCCAACGGAACACAGAACACGTCCACCCGTGCCGCCGGGCCGGCCGTCAGGCCCTCGGCGCTCAGTGCCAACAGGGTGCGGTCCACCCCGAGACCGAAGCCGATGCCCGACAGGTCCTGGCCACCGAGTTCCCGCATCAACCCGTCGTAGCGGCCGCCGCCGCCGATCCCCGACTGCGCGCCCAGGCCGTCGTGCACGAACTCGAACGTCGTCTTGGTGTAGTAGTCGAGGCCGCGGACCATGCGCGGGTTGAGCACATACGGCACGCCGAGGTCGCCCAGGTACGCGAGCACGGTGTCGAAGTGCTGCTTGGCCGCGTCGGAGAGGTGGTCGAGCATGACCGGCGCATCGGCGGTCAACTCGCGGACCTCGGGGCGCTTGTCGTCGAGCACCCGCAGCGGGTTGATCTCGGCGCGCAACCGGGTTTCCTCGTCCAGCGGCAGGCGAAACAGGAAGTCCTGCAACAGTTCCCGATAGGCCGGGCGGCAGCTGTCATCGCCCAGCGACGTGATCTCCAGCCGGAAGCCGGTCAGGCCGAGGGACCGGAATCCGGCGTCGGCGATCGCGATCACCTCGGCGTCCAGCGCCGGGTCGTCGACGCCGATCGCCTCCACACCAACCTGCTGCAGCTGCCGGTAGCGGCCGGCCTGCGGGCGCTCGTAGCGGAAGAACGGCCCGGCGTAGCACAGCTTCACCGGCAGCGCGCCCCGGTCCAGGCCGTGCTCGATGACCGCGCGCATCACCCCGGCGGTCCCCTCGGGCCGCAGTGTGACCGAGCGGTCGCCGCGGTCGGCGAAGGTGTACATCTCCTTGGAGACCACATCGGTGGACTCGCCGACGCCGCGGGCGAACAGCGCGGTGTCCTCGAAGATCGGCAGCTCGATGTCGCCGTAGCCGGCGCGCCGCGCGGTGGCCAACAGCCCGTCGCGCACCGCGACGAACCGGGCCGAATCGGGCGGCAGGTAGTCGGGTACGCCCTTGGGCGCCCGGAAGGATTCGCTCAACTCACATTCCTTGTAGTGCGGGGTTGAACCGGCGTTCGCCGCCGATCGTCGTCGAGGTGCCGTGCCCCGGTAGTACCACGGTGGCGTCCCCGAGCACCAACAGTTTCGCACCGACCGACGCCAGCAGCGCCGCCCGGTCGTCGTCCGGCTCCCCGCGGCCGACCCACCGGAATCCCAGCGTGTCACCGGTGAACACCACCTCGGCCGGGCCCTCGTCGGTGTCCGCGGTCACCCGGTAGATCACCGAGCCCGGCGTGTGGCCCGGGGTGTGGTCCACGGTCACCTCGACATCGGCGACTTCAAGGCGCATTCCGTCGGCGACGGCCCGGACATCGTCCGGCGCATCATCGAGCAGATCGACGTCGGCGGGGTGCAGATAGACCGGGATCTCCCAGCCGGCGCACAGGTCGAACACGGCGCCGCTGTGCCCGGGGTGGCCGTGGGTCAGCAGGACCGCCGCCGGGCTCAGGTCGTTGACGGTGAAGTAGTACTCCAGGGTGCCGACGGCCTCGTCGCCGGGATCGATCACCAGGGCCGGCCCGCCGGGGCGGGCGGCCACCAGATAGCAGTTCGTCGAGTGCGGGCCGACGGCAAACCCGGTTATCAGCACGCTGATCAGTCTCCACCCCGCTCAGTTTCACTTCAGAATCGGCTGGCAGACTGCTCGGGGACCAGAACACCGACCGTGGAGGACAGCACCGGTGCCGACCAACGAACAACGCCGCGAAACGGCCAAGCGCAAGCTGGAACGCCAGCTGGAACGCCGTGAGCAGAAGGCGCGTAGGCAGCGGCTGGCGGCGATCATCGGCTCGGTGGTGGCGGCGTTGGTCGCCGTCGCGGTGGTGGCGGGCCTGGTGTGGATGAACAAGAGCAAGGACGACACGTCCGGCGCGGCCAGCACGACGGCATCGGAAACCACCGCGGACGCCGGACCGACGGCCGCCCCGGCCGCCGACGGCAAGCTGCCGCCGTTCACCGCCCCGGCCAACCTCGGCGCCAACTGCCAGTATCCGGCCGACGGGTCCCCGGCAAAGCCGGCCAAGGCACCCCGCACCGGCAAGGTCCCGACCGATCCCCCGCAGGTCAGTGCCAGCATGTCGACCAGTCAGGGCAACATCGGGCTCCAGCTGGACAATGCCAAGGCGCCGTGCACGGTGAACAGCTTCGCCAGCCTGGCCCAGCAGGGTTACTTCAACGACACGCCCTGCCACCGCCTAACGACCGCGCCGTCGCTGGCGGTGCTGCAGTGCGGCGACCCGACCGGGATGGGCACGGGCGGCCCGGGGTACAAGTTCGACAACGAGTATCCGACGGACCAGTACCCCGCCGACGCCCCCGAGGCGCAGCAACCGGTGACCTATCCGCGCGGCACCCTGGCGATGGCCAACGCCGGCCCGGGCACCAACGGCAGCCAGTTCTTCCTGGTGTACAAGGACTCCCAGCTGCCGCCGCAGTACACCGCATTCGGCACCATCGACGAGACCGGCCTGGCCACCCTGGACAAGATCGCCGCAGCCGGCGTCAAGGGCGGCGGCGACGACGGCGCGCCGAATGTGGACGTGCGGGTGAAGTCCATCCTGCTGGACTGACGGCGAAACTCAGGCCGGTCAAACTCAGGCGGCGGAAGTCACCCGGTAGACGTCGTAGACGCCCTCGACGTTGCGCACCACATTGAGCACGTGGCCCAGGTGTTTGGGGTCGCCCATCTCAAAGGTGAAGCGGCTCACCGCAACCCGATCATCCGACGTGGTCACCTGCGCGGAGAGGATGTTCACCTTCTCGTCGGCCAACACCCGGGTGACATCGGAGAGCAGTCGGTGCCGGTCGAGGGCCTCGACCTGGATGGCCACCAGGAACACCGACGACGGCGACGGCGCCCACTTGACGTCGATGATGCGTTCGGCCTGCTGCTGCAGCGAGGACGCGTTGGTGCAGTCGGTGCGGTGCACACTGACCCCGCCGCCGCGGGTGACGAACCCCATGATCGCGTCGCCGGGAACCGGCGTGCAGCACTTGGCCAATTTGGTCAGCGTCCCGGGCGCGCCGGGCACCGAGACGCCGACGTCCTCGTTGCTGCGTTGCCGCACCGGGATGTTCGACGGTGTCGAACGCTCGGCGATCTCGTCCTCGGCGTCCTCGGCGCCACCGAGTTGGGCGATCAGGCGCTGCACCACATGCCGGGCCGAGATGTGTCCTTCGCCGACGGCGGTGTAGAGGGCTGACACGTCGGTGTAGCGCAGTTCGCGCGCCAGCGCCCCCATCGAATCGGCACTCATAACGCGCTGCAACGGAAGTCCGCCGCGGCGCACCTCGCGGGCGATCGCGTCCTTGCCGGCTTCGAGTGCCTCCTCGCGGCGTTCCTTGGCGAACCACTGCCGGATCTTCGCCTTGGCCCGCGGTGACACGACGAAGGTCTGCCAGTCCCGGGACGGCCCGGCGTTGGCGGCCTTGGAGGTGAAAACCTCCACCACTTCCCCGTTTTCGAGTTTGCGTTCCAGCGCCACCAGCCGGCCGTTGACCCGGGCGCCGATGCAGCGGTGGCCCACCTCGGTGTGCACCGCGTAGGCGAAGTCCACCGGCGTCGAACCGGCCGGCAGCGTGATCACATCGCCCTTCGGGGTGAACACGAAGATCTCGGCGACGGCAAGGTCGTAGCGCAGCGACTCCAGGAACTCCCCGGGGTCGGCCGCCTCCCGCTGCCAGTCCAGCAGTTGGCGCATCCAGGCCATGTCGTCGATCTCGGCGGCCGCGTAGTTCGCCGGGACCCGGCCCTTGCCCTCCTTGTAGCGCCAGTGCGCGGCGATCCCGTACTCGGCGGTGCGGTGCATGTCCCGGGTGCGGATCTGCACCTCCAACGGTTTGCCGTCCGGGCCCACCACGGTGGTGTGCAGCGACTGGTACACCCCGAACCGGGGCTGGGCGATGTAGTCCTTGAACCGGCCGGCCATCGGCTGCCACAGCGAGTGCACGACACCGACGGCGGCATAGCAGTCGCGGATCTCGTCGCACAGGATGCGCACGCCCACCAGGTCGTGGATGTCGTCGAAGTCGCGGCCCTTGACGATCATCTTCTGGTAGATCGACCAGTAGTGCTTGGGCCGGCCCTCGACCACCGCGTTGATGCGCGACGCGTTGAGGGTCGCCGTGATCTCCGCGCGCACCTTGGCCAGATAGGTGTCGCGGGACGGGGCGCGATCGGCGACCAGTCGCACGATCTCCTCGTACTTCTTCGGGTGCAGGATCGCGAACGACAGATCTTCGAGCTCCCACTTGACGGTGGCCATGCCCAGTCGATGTGCAAGGGGCGCAATGACTTCCAGTGTCTCGCGGGCTTTACGCGCCTGCTTCTCCGGCGGCAGGAACCGCATGGTGCGCATGTTGTGCAGCCGGTCGGCGACCTTGATCACCAGCACCCGGGGATCGCGGGCCATCGCGGTGATCATCTTGCGGATGGTCTCGGCTTCGGCCGCGCTGCCGAGCACCACCCGGTCGAGCTTGGTGACGCCGTCGACGAGGTGGCCGACCTCCTCGCCGAACTCCGCGGTCAGCGCCGCCAGGGTGTAGCCGGTGTCCTCGACGGTGTCGTGCAGCAGGGCGGCCACCAGGGTGGTGGTGTCCATGCCCAGTTCGGCCAGGATGCTGGCGACGGCCAGCGGATGGGTGATGTAGGGATCACCGGAGCGGCGCATCTGGGTGGCGTGACGCTCCTCGGCCACGGCGTAGGCGCGCTGCAGCATCGCCAGGTCCGCCTTGGGGTGGATCTCGCGATGCACGGATACCAGAGGCTCGAGCACCGGGTTGAGGGCACCGCGCTGCGAGGTCATCCGCCGGGCCAGTCGGGCGCGGACCCGCCGGGACGCGCTGGTGGACGACTTGGTTTGCTCGGGGGTCTCGCTCGGTGCCGCGTCCGAGGGCACCGTGGCTGCCGGCGCAGCCGTGCCGTGGTCGTCCGCCACGTCCGTCACCTCCCGATGCCGCCCCAGGACTCCAAGGGTATCGCCGAGTATTGCCGATCGTCCGCTCAGATGGCACGCAGGCTGGTGACCGGCAGCGGCGCGACCACCGCACGCCCGCCCAGAGCGGTGAGTTCGAGCACCACCGCGCAGGACAGGACGTGGGCGCCGCCGTCCTCGAGCAGCTTGCGGGCCGCGGCCATCGTGCCGCCGGTGGCCAGCACGTCATCGATGATGACGATGCGCTGTCCGGTCAGGTCGATGCCCTCGGCGGGGATCTCCAGCACCGCGGTCCCGTACTCGAGGACGTATTCCTCGCGGCGCACCGGCGGCGGCAGCTTGCCGCCCTTGCGGACGGCCAGCACGCCGGTGCCCAGTTTGGTGGCGACCGCGGCGCCCAACAGGAACCCGCGGGCGTCGAGGCCGGCGATCAGGTCGGCGCCGACGGCGATCTCGGCGAGCGCGGCGGTGACGGCGGCCAGCCCGCGGCGGTCGGCCAGCAGCGGGGTCAGGTCCTTGAACTGCACGCCCGGTTCGGGGAAGTCCGGCACTTCACGCGTCAGTGCCGCGATCAGTTCGGCGGCCTCCGCGCTCGACGTGGCAGTCACGATGAGACCCCTACCTCCCGAGTTGCCAGCGGTCCATGTTCCAGCCCGCGCCCCAGCGCGTGGGGCTGGCGTCGACCGCCGCCATCTTCTTCGACGCCAGCAGCGTGCGCTGTTGACGATAGAGCGGAAGGGTCGGCACATCCGCCCACAGCACCGGCGCGCCGGCGGCGATCTGCCGCGCCTGTTCCTTGGGGTCGACGGTGACGGCCAGGGCGCTGATGATGCCGTCGATCTGGCCGTTGCCGTAGTTGGGCAGGTTGTTGCCGTTGCCGGTGAACAGCGTGTAGGCGTCCAGGGCCGACGATCCTGTCGAGCCGCTGCCGGTTGCGCCGCCCGTGCTGGCCAGCAGGACGTCGATGGTGCCGTCGCGCAGCGCCTGCGGGCCGATGCTGTCCGAGGCGGCGTCGGACACGGTGATGCCGGCCGGGGCGCACGCGGTGGCGATCGCCCCGACGGCGGCGGCCAGCCGCGGGTTGGGAGTCTGGTAGCCGATGCGTACCGACAGCGGCGCCCCGGCGAGCGCGGCGCGGGCGGCATCCGGGTTGGCGACCGCGAACTGGCCGACCTCGGGGATGACCTCGGCCTGGCTGAACGAGTTGTCGGCGACCGGGTTCAGCCGTGCGTCGCTGATCGGCACCTCGGCGTTGCGGGCGAGCACGTCGCGCGGGGTGCACAGCGCCACCGCCCGTCGTGCGGGCGGCGCCGCCAGCGGGCCCTGCGGCGCGAAGATGAGCTGCTCGATGCCGGCCGACGGATAGTCGGTGCGGTTGTAGCCGTCCGGCGTCGTGAGGGTGCCCGACGAGCCGGTCGCGACGTCGACGACGTCGACCGTGCCGGCGTTGAGCCGGTCCTGGACATCGAGGCCGCGGGGCCACACCGTGACCCGGTCGGTCACCGGCTTGGCGCCCCACCAGCGGTCGTTGGCGACGAGGTCCACCGCGCCGTCGTCGTGGACCGAGGCGATCTTGTACGGGCCCGACGACGGGAACCGCTTGGGGTCGAGGCCGGGTTTCAGGTCCCAGGTGGTGTTCCACACCTGGGCGATCTGGGCGAGTTTCGGCGCGTCGTTCTGCTGGACGGCGACGGTGGTCCCGCCCTCGCCCAGGCCCAGCTCGTCGGAGATCACGTGCGACGGCATCATCGAGGTGGCCGTGAACAGCTGGGCGTAGTCGGCGATCGACCGGCCGGGCGCGAAGGACACCCGCGCCTTCTTCTGGCCGGGTTGGCAGTCGATGCCGGTGATGTCGAGATAGCCGGCCTTGCTGGCGGCGTCGAAACCGGGAAAGCGGCCCGACTGCGCGGCCCATCCCAGCACCATGTCGTCGCAGGTAATCGGCTTGCCGTCGGAATACACGGCGTTGTCGGCGATCTGGTAGTCGAGCACCAGCGGTTCCCGGCCTACGACGGCCACCGACCCGAAGTCGTGGTCGGCGACCACCTGACCGTCGGGGCCGTGATAGCCGAACCCGGTCAGCACCCGGGCGAACGCCTGCGGGCCGCTGGAGGCCGCACCGGACACGGTGTTGGTGTTGTAGGTGACCAGCGTGCCGTCGACCGCGTAGTCGATGTGGTCGGCCGCTCCCCGTACACACGACGTCACCGCGATGCTGGCGGCCGCCAGCACAACAACGGCGGCGGCGCGGTGTCGGAACGCGGCACGCATCGAGGGTTCCCCGCCTACTGCCGGTTCGTCGTGCGCTTACCCGTGGGGCGGCCGGTGCGGCTGGCGGTCGGCCGGATCGGCTTGGCTCCGGGGGCGGGTTTGCTGCCGACCGCGGTCGTCAGCGCCGACGGCACGGCGGCGGCGTTCGTCACGTCGGCGAGCTCGGCGGCACCGTTGTCGAGGCCGCTGTCGCTCCCGGCGGCCCTGGCACGCCGCTTGAGCACCCGCCTGGTGTGCGTGCGCACCAGTTCGGTGCGTTCGCGCAGCGTCACCAACAACGGGGTGGCGAAGAAGATCGACGAGTAGGTGCCGACGATGATGCCGACCAGCTGCACCAGCGCGAGGTCCTTGAGGGTGCCCACCCCGAGCAGCCACACCGCGACGACGATCAGCGCCAGGATCGGCAGCAGCGAGATCAGGCTGGTGTTGATCGACCGCATGAACGTCTGGTTCACCGCGAGGTTGGCCTGCTCGGCGAACGTGCGCCGGGTGGTGTGCTCGAAGCCCTGGGTGTTCTCCTCGACCTTGTCGAACACGATGACGGTGTCGTACAGGGAGAAGCCCAGAATGGTCAACAGGCCGATGACGGTGGCCGGGGTCACCTCGAAGCCGACCAGCGCGTACACCCCGGCCGTGGTGAGCAGGTCGAAGAACATCGTCGCCAGCGCGGCGATCGCCATGTAGCGCTCATAGCGGACGGCGATGTAGATGCTGACGATCACCACGAACACCAGCAGCGCGATCAGCGCCTTCTTGGTGATCTGGCCGCCCCAGGTCTCCGAGACGGCCGAGTCGCTGATCGCCTGGGCGCTGGGCTGGCCGTCCGAACCGCGCGGCTGGAACTTGGCGAACAACGCGTCGCGCAGTTTGGCGGCCTCGGTGTTGCTCAGCGTTTCCGACCGGATCTGCACGGTGGCCGCCGAACCGTTGCCGACTATGACCACCGACTCGGGCGCCTTGCCGAGCGCCTGGTTGAAGACGTCCTCCACCTGCTGCGAGGTGGCATCCCCGGCGGGCATCGACACCTTGGTCCCGCCTTCGAAGTCGATGCCGAAGGTGAAGCCGCGGATGACGATCGCGCCGATCGCGATCGCCAGGATCGCGCCGCTGACGGCGAACCACAGTTTGCGCCTGCCGATGACCTCGAACGCCCCGGTGCCCGTGTAGAGCCGGTTCAGGAAGCTGTGCCGGGGCAGGGTGGCGGTGTCGCCCGGTTCGGTGAGATCCTCGGCCGCCGAGGTCGTCATTTCGGCGGCGTCCGTGGAGTCGGCCTTGAAGTCAGCCATGGGCTATCCCCGTCCCATCGAAGGTGCGGCGGCGCGGCGTTCCCGGGCGACCTGCTGGACCGCGCCGAGGCCGTTGAACGACGGCTTGGCCAGCGTGGTCGACTTGCTGGCCAGGTACAGCAGCGGCCAGGTGACCAGGAACACCACGACGACGTCGAGGATGGTGGTCAGGCCGAGGGTGAATGCGAAGCCCTTGACCTGCCCGACCGCCAGCAAGTACAGGACCAGCGCGGCGATGAAGGTCACGGCGTTGCCGGACAGGATGGTCTTGCGGGCACGCGCCCAACCGCGGGGCACCGCCGAGCGGAACGAGCGGCCTTCGCGGATCTCGTCCTTGATGCGTTCGAAGAACACCACGAAGGAGTCCGCGGTGGTGCCGATGCCGATGATCAGACCGGCGATGCCGGCCAGGTCGAGGGTGTAGCCGATGTATCTGCCGAGCAGCACGAGGATGGCGAACACCATCGCGCCGGAGGCCACCAGCGACAGCGCGACGAGCAGGCCGAGCACCCGGTAGTACAGCAGCGAGTACAGCAGCACCAGGCCCAGGCCGATCACGCCGGCGTACAGACCGGCCCGCAGTGACGTCAATCCCAGTGTGGCCGAGACGGTTTCGGCTTCCGAGGACTCGAACGAGAGCGGCAGCGAGCCGTACTTCAGCGAGTTGGCGAGTTCACGCGCGGAGTCGGAGGTGAACTGTCCGGTGATCTGCGTGCGCCCGCCCGGGATCGCCTCCTGGATCGACGGCGCCGAGACCACCTGCGAGTCGAGGGTGAACGCGGTCTGGGTGCCGATGTTGGCGGCGGTGAAGTTGGCCCAGGTGTCGGCGGCGTCGCCCTTGAACTGAAGGTCGACGACGTAGCGCGAGCCCTGCTGGTCGAACCCGGAGGTGGCGTTCTCGATCTGGTCGCCGCTGATGATCGACTTGTCCAGCAGGTAGACCGACTTGCCGTCCTGCGAGCAGGTCACCAGTGGCAGGTTCGGGTCGTCGTTGCCGGCCAGCACGTCCTTGTCGCCGCAGCGGCCGGCCTGGTACTGCAGCGCCAGGATCTGGATGTTCTGGTTGGGGCTCTGGCGCAACTGCTTCTCGAACGCGATGCGCTCGGCGA